>Ga0070691_10000013_pt1 | contig 50559 bp, 52 predicted proteins | sample KBSK1101metaG_FD_64673 | JGI IMG/M metagenome (GOLD analysis project Ga0070691, IMG submission 64673) | Corn, switchgrass and miscanthus rhizosphere microbial communities from Kellogg Biological Station, Michigan, USA - KBS K1-10-1 metaG | ecosystem: Host-associated > Plants > Roots >... | reverse complement strand
CAGCTCGGCGGTGCCGGTCTTGCCCGCGACCTGGGCCTCGGGGATCGCTCCGGCGTTGCCGGTCCCTTCGGTGACGACTCCGGTCATCAGCTCGGTCAGTTCGCCGGCCACCTGCTTCGACATCACCCGCACCGGGTCGGCGTCGGGGCGCAGCTTCTCGTTGGCGACGACCGAGGTCGGCTCGCGGACGCCGCCGTTGCCGATCGTCTGCGCCACGCTCGCCATCTGCAGCGGCGTCGCCAGCACTTCGCCCTGGCCGATCGCGGAGACGCCGAGGTCGATTTCTTCGCCGATCTCGGTCGGGATCGTCGATTCCGGAAGTTCGGCTTCGCGCACCAGTCTCGGCGCGTAGAGGGTCGGCGGGGAGTTGAACCCGAACTGTTCGGCCTCGGCGACGAGGTCGTCGTTGCCGATCTTCGGGCCGAGCGGCGCGAAGTCGGCGTTGCAGGACTCGGCGAAGGCTTCGCGGAAGGTGCCGCCGCAGTACTCGCCGTTGGCGTTGCTGAGGAAGCGGCCGCCGACGTTGACGCCGTTGCTGATTTCGAATTCGTCGTCGAGCGAGACGACCCCCTTCTCGAGCGCCGCCACCGTGGTGACCATCTTGAAGGTCGAGCCCGGGGGTTGGGGGGCGGAGAAGGCCTGGCCGGCGAGGGCGCGGACGTTGCCGTCGCGGACGTCGAGAACCGCGATCCCCCCGGCCCGTCCGGCCAGCGCCGAGACCGCCGTTTCCTGCAGGGCGGGGTCGATCGTCGTCTTCACCGGGGCACCCGGCTCGGGGTCGGCCTGGGCGAGGACGCGGACCGAGGTGCCGGATTCGTCGGTTGCCAGCAGCGAGCCTCCCGGTTTGCCGGCAAGCCGGGTGTTGAAGGCCCGCTCGAGCCCGCTGACCCCGACCGGCGTTTCCGGTCCGAAGCCGTGACGCGCCAGCTTCTCCAGCTCCTCTTCGCCCGCTTCCCCGACTTCGCCGGTGACGTCGATGGCGGCGCTGCCGAGGGGGTGTTCGCGTTCGCCGGCGTCCCCCGCGGCCAGCGGCGTACCGTCGGCGGCGAGGATCGGCGCCCGCGGCGCCAGCTCGATCTGGCTGCTCAGCCGCTCCCCCTCCCGCAGGCCGGGGAAGACCAGGCTCGGGTCCCAGGCGATGCCGCCGTCGGCGTAGGGGAGCGACACCTCGTCCTCGAAGCGGCCGAAGGCGATCGTGGCCACCGCGATCGGGACCGGGACGGCGGTCTCGCCTTCGACCGAGGTCGGGTCGTGCGGCGAGCCCGCTTCGAGCGAGCGCAGCGTCGCCACCGCCGCGGCTTCGCGGTAGGCGACGACGAAGTCGTTGAGTTCGATCTTCGCCTGCGAGGCCGGGTTCAGCTCCCTGTACATGGCGGCGAATTCTTCGGCCGACCAGGCGCTGGCGAAACGGTCGGCCGCTTCCTTTTCGGGGGAGCCCGGGGCGCCGGCCGAGGCGCCCCAGACGAAGGCGACGATCGCGACCACGGCAAGGGGGAGCGTGCGCGTGACCAGGCGACGACGACGCTCCACCTCCGATGACGTCTGGCTCACTGGCTGAAAGGTAATGAAGGGCTCCCTTGCATGCTTCTATTCAGTAGTGACTGTTCTCGATTGGGCGATAGTCGCCTTCACCATCGCGCTCGGATTGTGGGGTTACAGGCAGGGCCTGATCGTCGGCGCCCTCACCCTGGCCGGCTTCGGGGCGGGCGCTTTCGCCGGCAGCCGCCTCGGGCCGCTGGTGCTGGCGAAGGGCTCGGAGTCCCCCTACGCGCCGCTCAGCGCGGCTCTCGGGGCGCTGCTGGCGGGGGCGCTGGTCGCGGTCGCGGTCGAGAGCTTTGCCCTCGGGCTGCGGTCGCGGGTGGTCCGCCGCCCGGTCCTGCACCTCGCCGACGGCGCCGGCGGCGCCGCCCTGATCGCCGCCGTCGCGCTGGGCCTCGCCTGGGTCTTCGGCTCGGTCGCCATGCACGCCCCGGGCACCGCGCGCCTGCGCGCCGACGTCCAGGAGTCGCTGATCCTGCGCAGCCTCAACGAAGTCCTGCCGCCCTCGGGCCCGGTCCTCAACGCGCTCGACCGGGTCGACCCCGCGCCCGCGATCAGCGGGCCGGCGGCGCCGGTCGCGCGGCCGGACCCGGCGGTCGCCACCGACCCCGACGTGCTCGCCGCCGGACGCTCGGTCGTGCGGGTGCTCGGGACCGCCTGCGGGCTCGGCGTCGAGGGCTCGGGATGGGCGATCGAACCCGGCCTGATCGTCACCAACGCCCACGTCGTCGCCGGCTCCGAGGACACCACGGTGACCACCCAGGACGGCGTCGAGCTCGACGCGACGCCCGTCTATTACGAGCCCGACGACGACCTGGCGCTGCTGCGCATCGGCAGCAGTCTGCCGGTGCTGCCGGTCTCCGACCAGCGGCGTTCGGGCGACCCGGCCGCCGTGCTCGGCTACCCCGAGAACGGTCCCTACGCGGTTGCGCCCGCGCGCCTGGGCGAGACCCGCGAGACGATCAGCGAGGACTCCTACGGCGACGGGCCGATCGATCGCACGATCCTCGCCCTGCGCGGCGGCGTCCGCAGCGGCAACTCGGGCGGCCCCGTGGTCGACGCCGGCGGGCGGGCGGTGGGGACGGTCTTCGCCGCGACCACGACCGGGCCCAGCGGCGGCTTCGCGATCCCGGCCGAGGACGCGCGGGAGGCGCTCTCGCGGACGCGGGCCTCGGTCTCGACCGGGCCCTGCACGGGGTGACCCGCCCTCAGCCCATCACTTACGTTCAGTAAGCTCGGGCGCGTGGAGCCGGTCGCCACGACTCAGTTCTCCGACGGTGCGCCCGCCGCCGTCTGCCCGCATTTCCACGCGGCCATCGAGCTGATCGGCAAGCGCTGGACGGGTGCGATCGTCTGCGCCCTGACCGCGCGGCCGATGCGCTTCGGCGAGCTCGGCCGGGCGGTGCCCGGGCTCTCCGACCGGCTGCTCTCCCAGCGCCTGCGCGAGCTCGAGGAAGAAGGCCTGGTCGAACGCGAGGTCGAGGCCGGTACGCCGGTCAAGGTGACCTACTCGCTGACGCCGATCGGCGCGCGGCTGGGGCCGGCGATCCGGGAGCTGCGGGTGTGGGCGCGCGAGTGGAAAAAGACCGGGTGAGCGTCCTTCCGGGTCCCTTCGCGGTGGGTCGCTACGCGAAGGAGTTCCAGGGCTGGATGCGCGAACGGGCGCGGGTGCAGCTGATCGGCGAGGTGACCGGGGTCGGGCGCAGCAAGGTCCAGGCCTACTTCGAGCTGCGCGACGCCCAGGGGGCGATGCCCTGCACGATCTGGCTCAACGACCTGGAGAAGGCCGGGCTGCCGGAGGGGGCGCTGCGGGACGGGGTCGAACTCGTGATCTCCGGCGGGCCCGACTACTACCCGGGCGGCGGCCAGGCCTCGCCGAGCTTCAGCTTCCGCGCCACCCACGTGCGCCTGGCGGGCGAGGGCGACCTGCTGGCGCGGCTGGAGGCGCTGCGCAAGCAGCTGCGGGCCGAGGGCCTGTTCGAGCTGCAGAAGCAGCTGGGGCGGCCGCTGCTGCCGAAGACCGTCGGCGTGGTGACGGCCGAGTCCGGCGCCGCCCGCCGCGACCTCCTGGCCGCGCTGCGGCGCCGGGGCTGGGGCGGGACCGTGGTCTGGGCCTTCGCCCCCGTTCAGGACCGCCACGCCGCGCCGGCGATCGCGGCCGCGATCCAGGGGCTGGCGGCGCGCCCCGAGGTCGAGGCGATCGTCGTCACCCGCGGCGGCGGCAGCCTCGCCGACCTCTGGGCCTTCTGCGACGAGACGCTCTGTCGCACCGTCGCGATGCTGCGGGTGCCGGTGGTCAGCGCGGTCGGCCACGAGCGCGATTCGACCTTGATCGACGACGTCGCCGCCGTCGCCTGCTCGACCCCGACCCACGCCGCCGAGGCGGCGGTGCCGCTCGACTGCGACGCCGCCCGCCGCGATCTCCTGCGCAGCGCCGGCTCGCTGCGGCGGGCGGGGGAGGGGGCGGTCGGCGCTCGCGGCAGGCACCTGGCGGCGCTGGCCCGCGGTCCGGCGCGGGCGCTGCAGCGCGAGCGCAGCGCCCTCAACCAGAAGATCCGCGAGATCCGCGCCTCCTCCGAACGCGGGCTGGCCGAACGCGGCGGCTTCCAGCGGCGGATCGCCGGCGTCGTCCTCGCCCGCGCCCGGCGGCGCGGGATCGAGCGCGCGGCGGCGGCCCTGGCCCTGGAGAGCGGGCGCGGGCCGGCGCTGGAGCGCGCGGCCGAGCGGGCGCTGGCGCGCCGCCGCGAGGCGCTGCGCCGGGCGACCTTGACCCTGCGCGCCCACGACCCCGAGCGGACGCTGGAGCGCGGCTACGCCCTCGCGGAGAGCGCGGACGGGGAGCCGGTCTCCTCGGCTGCCGCCGCTGTCGCCGCCCGGCAGGTCAGACTGCGGTTCGCGGATGGACGGGTCGACGCCGAGATCGAGGGAGACGTTGAGCGAGAAGCCTGAGAGCTACGAGGTCGCCGTGGAGCGCCTGGAGGAGATCATCGACCGGCTCGACTCCGGCCAGGCCGGCCTGCGCGAGACCCTCGACCTCTGCGGCGAGGGGCGCGAGCTGGTCACCTACTGCGCCGCCGAGCTGGACGCCGTCGGCGAGGGGCTGAAGGAGCTTCAGCTCGACGAGCTGGCGGCCAAACTGGACTCATCGGTCGAGCCGTCCTGAGGGCCTGAGCAGAGCCGGCCCAGGGCCGGGCAGCCGCGGCAGAGCGACCAGCCGCGCTCCTCGACCGGGGCGACCGGGAACTCGCCGCGGCCGATGCTGGCGATCGCCGCCGCCAGGCGCGCGCGGCCGGCCTCCATCTCCGCCGGGCCGAGCGTGGTCAGGGCCGGTTCCTCGGGTCGCTCGAGGAAGACGTAGGCGACCTCGACCTCGGTCGCGCCGAGCGATTGCGCCGCGGCCAGGGCGTAGATCGTGCGCTGGGTCTCGTAGTCGGCGGCGCGCTCGGCGGGGCTCGACTCCCCGAGCCGGTCGGTCTTGTAGTCGACGACCAGCGGCGGCGCGCCCTCGCGCTCGACCAGGAGGTCGATCGAGCCGCGCAGGACGGTGCCGCCGACGCCGAGCAGGATCGGCACCTCGGCCCGCGTCCGCGGCACGGCTCCGGCGCCCGGCGTCGCGCCCGGTTCTCCGCCGATCCGCCCGCACAGCTCCGCGCCGAGCCAGCCGCGCACCGGCTCCAGCAGGGCCTCCACCTCATCTCCCTGCGGATCGAGCCCCGCGGCCACGGCGTGCCGCCGTGCCAGCGCCGCCGTTGGCTCCGCCCACCCGTTCGCCTGGCTCCACTCCAACAGCGCGTGCACCGCCACCCCACGCGCCGTCCGCTCCTCGCGCGCCGAGGGCGCCACCGCCTCCCCCCGAACTGCATCAACTTTCCGGTCTGCCAGCCCTGAAATCTGATGCAGTTCGGGTTGGGCGAGGCCCAGCACGCGCTCCATGTAGAAGCGGTAGGGGCACTCTTCGTAGGCGGAGATCGCGGTGTAGGAGAGGGGGCGGCTGGGGACGATCGGCGGCCGGCGCTCGACCAGCGGCGGCGGCCCCTCGCCCAGCTCGCGGTCGCCCGCGTCCTCGCGCCGGGTCGCGCGCAGCTGCGCCGCCCGCTCGGGCGAGGGGAGGTTGACGCGGACCGCGATCTCCGCGGCAGCGAAGGAGGCGTCGAGGCCCGGCCGCGGTTCGGGTGCGGGAACGGCGACGCTGGCGTCGGCGTCGCGCTCGACCCCGAGCGCCTCGACCAGGCGCTCGACCACCGGCGTGCTCGGCTTCGTCTCCCGCCCGGGCTCCGGTTTGACGACGCCGCTGAGGATCAGCCGCTCGCGGGCGCGGGTGGCGGCGACGTGGAACAGGCGCAGGCCCTCCTCGGCGTCGCGCTGCCGTGCCTCCTCGCCGAGCTCCGCGTAGTCGTAGAGGTTGATCGCCCCGCTGCCGAGGCGGCGCAGCTGCATCCCCACCCGCGGCGGCTGCTCGCGGCCGAGGATCAGCAGCGGCGGCCGCGCCCCGGCCAGCAGGCTGCGCGAGAGGTCGGGGACGGCGACGACGTCGAACTCCAGGCCCTTGGCGTTGTGGACGGTCATGATCCGCACCCCGTCGTGGGCCTCGGCGGCAGTCGCCGCCTGGGCCTCGGCATCGCTCTCGGCACGGGCAGCGAGGAAGTCGAGCAGGCCGCGCAGATCGCGGCCCTCGCGCGTCTCGAACTCGCTCGCCAGGCGCATCAGCTTGCGGACGTTGGCGAAGCGCGCCTCCCCGGCCGGGCGCATCAGCACCGCCAGGTCATAGCCGGTCTCGGTCGTCGCCGCCTCGATCAGCGCCGCCAGCGAGAGCCGCGGACCGCGCCGGCGCAGGCTCGCGAGGGTGGCGACGAAGCGGCGCAGCAGCTCGATCTCGGCCGCCGGGATCTGCCGCAGCCGCTCCGGCTCGGCCAGCTCCGCCTCGCCGGCCCCGGCGGCGCGCTCGAGCGCCGGCCAGACGTGGCGCCGCGCCCCCGCCGCCGCGCGCAGCAGCCAGAGCGTGTCCGGGGCGGCGCCGCAGGCGGGCGAGGCGAGGGCGCCGAACAGGGCCTGGTCGTCGAGCGGGTTGGCGATCGTCGCCAGCAGCGCGCAGACGTCGGAGACCTGCTGCTGGGACCAGTAGCCGCGGCCGCCGACCACGTAGGGGCGCAGGCCGGCGCGCGCGAGCGAGTCCTCGTAGGCGTCGAGGTGGGTGAAGGCGCGCAGCAGCACCACCATCGCCCCGCGCTCGACCCCGGCGTCGGCGAGCTCGCGCAGGCGGGCGGCGACGTCGCGCGCCTCGGCCAGGCAGTTGAGCGGGGTGCGCCCGTCGATCGCCGGCTCCAGCTCGATCTCCTCCTCGTCCCAGCCGTCGCGCGCGGTCAGCAGCAGCTCGACCGCCGACTCCATGGGCCGATGGGCCGAAATGTCGTCCCTGGCTCGACTTATCGGCCCGTCGGCGGGCTTTGGTGGCGCGCCCACTCGCAGCGGCCGGTAGGACTCGCCGAGCAGGGCGGAGCCGAAGAGGTTGACGGCGGCGATCAGCTCCGGCCGCGAGCGGAAGTTGCCGCTCAGCTCCATCAGCTCGGCATCCGCCCGCTCCGCCAGGCGGCGGCGCTGCTGGCGGAAGACGTCGAGGTCGGCGTGGCGGAAGCCGTAGATCGACTGGAACTCGTCGCCGACCACGACCAGCTCGCCGCGCGGCCCGCGCAGGGCCTCGATCAGCCGCAGCTGCAGGCGATTGGTGTCCTGGAACTCGTCGACCAGGAGATGGCTGAAGCGGCGCCGGTAGGCCTCGCCGATCTCGGCCCGCTCCAGCAGCCGCGCGGCGAGGATCTGCAGGTCCTCGAAGTCGATCCCGGCGCGGCGTGCCTTGGCCGCCTCGAAGCGGGCCGAGAACAGCTGCAGCAGCTCGGCCAGGTGGCGGTAGGCCTCGCCACCCTCGCCGGCCTCGGCGCAGCGGGAGATCGCCGCGTCGATCGCCTCGCGGTAGGGGGCGATCGACTTTGCCTTGCTGTCGGTCCGCAGCGCTCGCAGCTCGTCCAGCTCTAGCGGCGGGCCGGGCTCGGCGAGGCGCGCCCGCGCCCGCTCGACCAGCTCGCGCTTGGGATCGCTCTCGCGCATCTCCTCCAGCGCCTCCCCGGCCGCCTCGACGACCCGTCGCAGCGCCGCCTCCGGGTCGACCGGCGGCGGCTCGGGCAGCCGCGGCTCCGCCTCGCCGCGACTGCGCAGCTCGGCGTGAACCCCCGCCACGATCCCCCGCAGCCCATCGATGTCATACGCCGCAACCAGTTCCTCCCGCCCCTCCCGCCGCCGATGGGCCGAAATGTCGTCCCCAGCTCGACTTATCGGCCCGTCGGCGGGCGGTTGGGTGGTGAGGAACTCGCGTAGGGCTTCGTCGAAGGCCTCGCGGGCGGCCCGCGCGGTCTCCGGCGCGTCGAGGACGCGGAAGCCGGGATCGATCCCGGCCGCGACCGGGTGGCCGGCGAGGAGGCGGTTGCAGAAGCCGTGGATCGTCATCACCCAGGCGCCCCCGATCGCGCTCAGCAGCTCCGCCGCCCGCTCCGACCCTGCCTCGGCCCGCCGCGCCAGCTCGGCCCGGATCCGCTGGCGCAGCTCCGCCGCCGCCTTGTCGGTGAAGGTGAAGGCGAGGATCGCGTCGGGGGAGACCCCCTCCTCGCAGACGAGGCGGCAGTAGCGGTCGACCATGACCCCGGTCTTGCCGGTGCCGGCGCCCGCCTCGAGCAGGACGTCGCGGCCGCTGACCGCGATCGCGGCGGCCTGCTCCGGGGTGGGGGTGCGCTCGCTCATCGCTCCTCCACGTCTTCGTCCTCCTCGTACTCGGGCGCGCGGTCGCGGCGACAGATCGGCGCGAAGGTGCAGAACGGGGGGCAGGTGTCGTGGTTGCGCAGGCCGCGCCGCGGTCCCGGGTCGCGGCGGATGTCGCCGGCGCGCATGCGGGCGACGATCTCGCCGGCGCGGCGCCGCGAGTCGGCCAGCAGCTCCTCCAGCCCCTCGGCGTCGACGACGTCGCGGTCGTAGAGCCCATAGCCGGAGAGCTCTCCGGCTACCTCGTCGAGCACGACCCCGCGCGGGCGCCGCACCGAGGTCCCGCGCAGCGGGTGGTAGAGGCCGCCGACCGGGTCGGCGCCCCAATGCTCGGCCGCCGCCAGCAGGTAGAGCGGCAGCTGCAGCTTCGCCTGCTCCTCGAACTTCTCGCGCGGCGTGACCGAGCCCGAGAGCTTGTAGTCGATGACGAGGGCGCGCCCGTCGGCGTCGCGATCGACCCGGTCGATCGCCCCGTGCAAGCCCCAGCCGTCGAGCTCCAGGGTCGGCCGCTCGCTGTCCTCCTGGGCGCCGAAGGCCGCCTCCAGCAGCCAGGGCTCGAAGCCGCCGGTCTCGCGCCCGGCCTCCTCGGCGAGGAAGCGCTCCAGCAGGCGCTCGACCCGGCGCGCCATCGCCCGCTCGGCCGGGTGCGAGCCGAGTTCGCGCTCGGCGACGATCGCCGCGACCAGCTCGCGCCCGCGCGCGATCCAGGCGGGGAGGGACTCGGGGCGGGGGAGGGGCCCGCCACCGGGGCGCTCCTTGTAGAGACGCTCCAGCGCCGCGTGCATGAGCCCGCCCTGGACCAGCGGGTCCGGCTGCGGGTCGAGCGGCTGCGGGTCGAGCTCGTGGCTGACGAACCAGCGGTAGGAGCAGAGGTCGAAGCCCTCCAGGGTGGTGCCGCCGTAGGCGCCGACGGCGGCCAGCGACTCGATCGCGGCCGGATTGCGCAGCGGGCCCGGCGCCCGCGAGGCGGCCTCGGCGACCCGGGCGGCCTCGACCCGCTTGCCGATCCGCTCGCTCCGCGCCGGGTCGACGCCGACCGCGGCGAGAAGCGGCGCGGCGTCGGCCTCGCGGCCGTGGGCGGCGAGCGCCCGCGCCAGCTCGTCCTCCGACGGCGCTTCGGCGAGCGGAGCGACGACCCGGGCCAGGTCCCGCTCCCGCGTCAGCGCCGCCTCGACCGGGTCGGGCAGCGTCCCGTCGGGCGCCGGCGCCAGCAGCACCCGCACGTCGTCGAGCAGCGGCGAGCGCGACTCGGCGCCGCCGTTCTCGTCGCTGTCGCGGTAGGAGAGGAAGAGCCGCCGGCGCGCCAGCCCCAGGCAGACCCCGAACAGGTAGCGCTCCTCCGCCTCGCTGTCGCGGCGCGGCTCGAGCCCCAGCGTCTCGCGCTGGGCTTCGGAGAGGAAGGGGTCGCCGCCGCGGTCGCGGCGCGGGAACTCGCCGTCCTGCAGGGAGCCGACGAAGACGTGATCGAAGCGCCCCGCGCGCAGCCGGTAGGGGCTGGCGATCCGCACCCGGCCCTCGACCGGCCCGCTCCAGACCCGGAACCGCAGCGCCGCGATCGTCGCCGCCAGCTCTCCCGGGCCGGGGGCGAGGTCGCCGAGCTCGGCCAGCTCGGCGAGCGCGTCGGAGATCGCCCCGGCCGCCCGCAGCTCCAGCCCGTCGCCCGGCCCGAGCGCGGGCCCGTCGCCCTCGCCCCGCAGCGGCCGCGCCGCCATCGTCGCCGCCAGCCGCCCGACCTCCGCCGCCAGCGCCGCCTTCGAGCGGCCGGCGGCCTCACGCAGCCGCAGCAGGTCGCGCGGGGGCTCGCCCTCCTCGCCGCGCCAGAGCGCCAGCGCCGTTTCGGCGTCCTCCACCCGGCCGCGGCGCAGCGCCCGCTCCAGCCAATCGACCCTGCCGGGGGAGAAGCCGGAGGCGCCGCGCAGGTAGCGCAGGAAGTCGTTCGCGCGGCGGTTCCCGAACTCGGCCTCCAGCAGGGCGACGAGGGAGCCCCCGGCCGCGGTCCCGGCGACCGGCAGCTCCGCCTCCAGCGCCGTCGCCACCCCGTTTGCCTCCAGCGCCGCCGCCACCGCCGCGCCGCGTCGGGCGGGGTCGCGCAGGGCGATCGCGATCTGGTCCGGGTCGGCGCCGCCCGCGATCAGCTTCGAGACCTCGAAGGCGATCGCCTCCGCCTCGCCCCGCACTCCTGCCGAGCGCAGCAGCGTCAGGTCGCCGGAGGGGGGCGTGGGGTCGGGCGCGGCGGCGCCGAACTGGCGCGAGAGCCGGAACAGCAGGGCGCTGTCGGTGTTCCTCGGGTCGGCCTCGGTCTTCGTCTCCTCGCGCACCCCGATCCGCTCGCGCAGCTCGCCGAGCAGGCGCGAGCGCGCCGCCAGCGCCGCGTTGCCGGCCTCGAACGGCAGCGCCACCGTGACCTCGGTCAGCGCCGCCAGCGCCGCGACCAGCTCGAGCTGGTTGGAGGTGAGGTCGTCGAGGCCGTAGAGGAAGACCGGGCGCTCGCCCCAGAAGGAGCCGTCGCCGCGCAGCAGCGCGATCGCCTCGCGGGCGATCCCGTGGGAGTCGATGCGGCCGCTGCGGTCGCGGACCTCGGCATAGGCGGCGAAGAGGGTGGCGACGTCGGCCAGGTAGGCGGAGCCCTCCAGGGTCGCGGCGCTGGCCTCGACCGCCTCGGGGTCGACCCCGGCGCCCTGCAGCTCGTCCAGCAGCCGCTCGAAGGCGCCGGCGAAACCGGGCCGGGCGGCGGAGCGGCGCAGCGGGCCGAGCCGGTCGCGCCGCCGCTCGATCGCCACCGCGATCGCCCGCAGCCGCTGCGCCGGCGAGAGCATCGCGCCGGGCGGCACCCCGGCGACGGTCGCCACCGTACGGAACAGTGCCGCGAAGGTCATCGCCGCCCCGCCCAGCGCGGCACCCTCCCCACAGAGCTCCCGCTCGAAGGCGAAGACGTCGTCGACGGTCGGCACCACCAGGATCGGGTCGCGCTCCAGGGCAGCGACGAACCGGCGCCGGATCAGCCCGGCGCGAGCGGAATTCGGGGGTCCATGGATCAGGTTCAGCGGCATATCGGCAAGCGACTCAGCATAGGTCTGGCCCCGGCGCACCCGAATGCGCGCTGAGACCGCTCCGCAAAGCCGCAAAGCGGGTATTTCCAACCCCGGTTTTGCCGTCTACCGCCCCCTCTAGATTGCGAACCAGCCTATGTCCCTCTGTTTCGTAGACCCAGCCGACGCAGTCCGCGCCATCGCCGACTCGGTCGGCCGCGAGGCCCGCCGCCAGCTCCTCGGAGAGGCGGTCCGCGCCTGGGTCGACGAGATCCCCGACACCGAGCTCGAGGTCCACTACGCGAAGGCGATCTCCGAGCTCGACGAACACGACCTCTCGATGCTCGCCGCCTGGCACGGCTCGCTCGAGGTCGGCCACCCGGTCCCCAACCGCGACTTCCTGATGGGCGCCTTCGGCTCGCTCGGCGAGAACCGCCGCGAGGCGCTCAAGCTCGCCGCCGGCTTCCGCGGCGAGGAGGCGGTCGACGCCGGGGTCACCGAGGAAGACGCGCTGGAGCTGGTCCTCGGCCTGCTCTCCCCGCCCCGCCTGATGGCCCTCGCGGTCGAGGCGGTCGAGCTGTACGTCTGGGACCGCGCCGGTTCCGACAACTAGAGCCCGGGCTTCGTTTTTCCAAAAGGCCTGGACGGCGCTTTTTGGGAGAGAAATCGTGTTGTCTGCCCTTCAAGGAGACAATGCCGCTCGTCTGCGTGGTTAAGGACAGATTGAGATCCGGCCTTCCTCCAGGGAGGTGAGCGAAGGTTAAGTACCCACTCGTTTTCCTGCGCTCGCCAAGCTCTCGGCCTGTTGAATAACCGGGAAAACCGCATTGGAGCTGAGAACCGTTCAGAAATCGTTTGTCAATTCACTTCCGCCTCGCTTGACTAAGCTGGCTTTCTGGTCTGTTCACAGGCTTTACTGTCACAAGCTTGATTGCCTAGCAAAGCGTCAACCTCCGCGTTTGTTCCTTGACAAGAATTAGCCGATCCTTATCCTTTTAAGGGCTACCGGCAAGGGAAGCCGGGGCTGGGGCAACGCGATGGTTGGGGCAGCCTGCCTGTCCTTCTAACCAGCCCCTCGCACGAGGGCCCATCGCTAATCACAAGGCAAAAGGAGAGCGCCCGCCCTAGCTATTTCAGCTAGGGAACGATCAAAAAGAGACCGAAGTAAGCGTTTCTCGGAAGTAGTGACCGAGTGATGCTGGGAGGTAGTTACAAGTGAAAAGTTCAATCGATGCGCAAACCAAGAATGACTACGAAAACAACAACCCCGGATCAAGCGTCATAGCTGTGAGTGTTTTGTCAAACCCCTGCATAGCGCGTGGGATGGGTTAGCACCCCCTAGTAACACTTACCGCATCAGAAGATGCGGCGAGCGCATACAGGTCGGATCTCCCCCGTCTCGTCCGTAAACGCAGGGCGCAGTGGCCGCCCAGGCGACGGAGAGAAGAAAAGGTGCACCGAGACCGACCCATTCACTACGAATACCCTTGGGGCGCGCAACCTCAGCGCCCACCGTCAGCGCCACTGACCGGCGTTGGCCCGCCGCCGATCAAGCGCTCCCAGCTTTGGATCGGGAAGCCTCTGGGGACGCCGCCATGAAGGGCACCGGGGTGGATCGTCAGGCCGCTTCTCGGGAGAAGGCGAGGACGAAGCAAAGGTCGAAGAAGCAGCGCCGTCGTGCCGAAACCGCGATACAGGCGAAAACATTTGCTTCCTTGCTTGGCAAGGATGAGCCAGCCGACACAGAGTTCAAAAACAGGCGATGGAGCGAGACCGAAAAAGCAAGCGTTCGTCGCCGTGACACGGCTCTCATCGAATTTGCCGAGCTGGCGAAGGAAAGATTGGAAAAGGAAGTCGAGGAGGAAGAAGCAGAAGCAGCCGAAGCTTTGGCGGAAGGCCCGCCCGCCGCGCCGCGAAAGAACAAAGTTCGGCGAGTGCGGAAACGCGAGAAGCCGAGCCCGTCCAGCGTTTGGCAAACCGTCGCCATAGTCTTCCTCGGCTTTGCGTTCGCGACCGGCGTAAGCGCCTTGACCGTTGCCGACGATGTGGGCGTCAGTGTTTCGGAGCTTTGGGTCAGCACCGTCGCCCTGACGTTTCTGGGCAGCATCTGTCTCTTCTCCCACTGGGACTCCAATCGAGGCCGCAGGGTCAGGGAGTACGAGGTGGAAGAAGAGGTCGATGACATTGACTGAGCCCACCAGGCCAGGCGCGCTGGTTTTCGGCTCCCTTGGCTAGGCCAGCGCCGCCCGGATCTCCGCGATGGCCTGCCCGTTGTCGCGGAAGTGCACCGCGGTCATCCCCGCCGCGCGGGCGCCTTCGCAGTTGGGCTCGAGGTCGTCGACGAAGAGGCAGGCCTCGGCCGGGAGGCCGAGCCGCTCCAGCGTGATCTCGTAGATCCGCGCTTCCGGCTTGCGGACGCCGACGAAGCCGGAGTCGACGACGGTCTCGAAGATCTCGTCGACCGGCAGCATCGGGCGCCAGACCGGCTCCCACTCGCGCACGTTGTTGGTCAGCATCGCCATCCGCTTGCCCCCGGCCTTCAGCTCGCGCATCAGCTCGATCATCGGCTCGTTCGGGTGCAGCGCCTCGAAGTAGACCTCGCGGAAGCGGTGCAGCTCCGGCCGGTGTCCCAGCAGCGGCTCCAGCCCGTCGTTCACCCGCTCGAGGAAGTCGACCTCGGCCATCTCGCCGCGCTCCAGCGCGTAGAGCGGGCTCTCCCCGTCCTCCTCGGCGAGCGTCCGCATCGCCTTGCCGAGGTCCGCGGGGGAGATCCCGATCTCGTCCTGGATCGCCATGAACGAGGTCAGCAGCGGCGTCGTCAGGACGCCGCCGAAGTCGGAGACGACGGCCTCGATCTCAGGCACCGGGGCGCGCCACCTCGTAGGTGCCGAGCCCCTCGCGTCCCTCGATCGACCAGCGGAAGAAGGAGATCACGGCGTTGAGGCCTTGCCGCTCGACCGCGACCGAGCTGATCAGGGTGCCGGCGCCGCGCAGCGGGTGGCCGTCCTCCGCGTTCGGCCACAACTCGAGGCTGACTCGGCGCTGCACGCCGTCCTCGCCGTATTCGGTGGAGAGCAGCGCCTCCTCGAAGCTGACCGGGGCGGCGTCGGGGTCGCAGAGCACCGCCGCCACCTCCTCCTCGCCGTGCTCGCGGGCGCCGGCGGGCAGCGCCGAGGCGATCGCCAGCAGGCCGCCGTCGGAGAAGACGATGCCGATCGACCGCCGCAGGATCTGGCCCGAGTCGCTCATCGCGGGCAAGCCTATTGGCGTTGGCGCCCGGCTACCATTGAGCGATGCCAGACGAGCAAGCAGCCCCAGCCAACGCCCAGGACGAAACCCTGACCGAGGAGGACGTCTTCGAGGCCCTCGAGGAGGTCATCGACCCCGAGCTCGGCCTCGACTTCGTCTCGCTCGGCCTCGTCTACGACGTCGAGATCGAGCAGGAAGACGTCTACGTCACCTTCACCCTGACCACCCCCGCCTGCCCGATCGGCCCCCAGGTCTCCGAGCAGATGAAGGAGTTCGTCGGCGACCTCCCCGGCGTCAGCGCCGTTCACCCGAAGATGGTCTTCGACCCCGCCTGGTCACCGGAGATGATGACCGACGACGCCAAGTTCGCGCTCGGCTTCTAGGCAGGGTTTGCGGGGTCAGAGGGGCCGTTCAGGCGGCCGTGCGCAGGTCTACGACGTCGCAGGGCAGCTCGTCGGCCCGGTCGACGATCTCGGGGTCTCCGGTTAGGAGCTGCGCCCCCTCGGCGTCCGCGAGCGCGATGGCAAAGCAATCGGCCAAGGCGATCGGATGCGCCGCCTTGAGGCCCGCGACGGCGCGCATGGCGGAGACGCCGGGCAGGTGCTCGGTGATCTGCGGGCGTAGCTCGGAGAGCACCTCGTCGGCTTCTTGGCGACCGTGGTCACGAATCGTCCGGTAGTGGACCTCGACCAGATTCATCCAGCTCATCGGCGGTCGTTCGCGGTCGAGCGTTTCGGCGACCACGGCGGCCGCCGGCTCATCGCCGTCGAGCCATGCCAGCACAGCCCATGAATCGAGACAGGACTTCACTGACTAGCGGGGCTCGCTGCGGCGGTCCTCTAGAAGCCGCGCGGCCATGCCGCTTCCCGCGAACCTGCCGCGTAGATTCGAGCGTCGATCGGATCGCCGAACGACGATGCCGTCGTCCACTGGCTCAAAGGACACGTCAGCGCCAGGACCGAGGCCGACCCGATCGCGCAAGTCCTTGGGAATGACGACCTGGCCTTTTGCTCCCATTTTCTGCGTCATACGGCGACAGTATAACGCTGCTTCCTACTGTCCCCGCTGGAGGGGCAGCCCTCGAAGCCACCCCCTCATTGTTCTTCGAGTGCACCGCTCGCACTCCTGATCGAGTCTGCGCCCGCTCCACCGCGGCAGCGGTCGATGCCGCAGGTCCCCGCCTGGTCACCGGAGATGATGACCGACGACGCCAAGTTCGCGCTCGGCTTCTAGGCAGGGTTCCCCATACCTTCTGCTTCTGGGGCTGGGTGCGTAGCTTCCGTCTCGAAAGCGCTGCCTTGGTGGCCGCTACGATCTCCCCATGACCAAGGCTGAGCTGTATGAGCAGATCGAGTCGATGACCGATGAGGAAGCAGCGCAGGTGAAGCTCATCTTTGCGCCGGACTGGCCTTCCAAGGCGACTTCAATCGAGGAGATCCGCAAGCGGACCGGGACCTCGCCGATGAGCCCCGAGGAATTTGACCGGCACTTCGGATCGCTGCCCACCGACGGCGAGGGATAGGCAGTTTGTGAGCGCGGGCGCGGGTCCGCGCTTCGAAGTCCGGGTGGTCGATGAGGTGCTTGCAGAGGATCTTGTCCGCTGCACGCCGGCAGCGCGGGCGGCGATTGAGCCGATGGTGGCCAGGCTGCGCGACGAGGGCGCTCTGTCCGAGTGGCTATTGCGCTGCGAAGAGGAAGGCAGGGATGGAACGCTGCTCAAGGGTTGTGTGAAGCTTTACATCCCTCGGTAAGTATGCTTTCATAGGGGGTAAGTTTTTCCCTCTGTAGAGCGCCAAATCAACGTCCTCTCATAGCGCTAGCGTCCCGATCCGCAAATTGAAAAGCGGCCGGGGCGCTGCGCAAACAGCCCCCGGCCTGACATCCGGGAGGAACCCCCGAATGCTGGGCAATCGTAAGCGGGAAGGCCGGTGCAGCAACGCGGCCGTGCAGAGAGCAGTTCTGGCGCTCGCGCTAGAGACTCACCCTAGATGGAGCGCGATGAAGGATCTACGGCGCGAGATCGGCTGTGGCGGCGTCACTCACCACGCCATCCGCGACCTGATCGCAATCGGTCTGATTGAACGCAAGAGCGCGACGGTTCGGCCGACGCCAGCAGCAGCCCACTTCGAGCAACTGAGGCTGCCGTGAACGTAGCCGAACAGTTCGGCCACAACCTCGCCCGTGTTCGGCGCGCCGCCGACATGTCGCAGGACGACCTTGCGATAGGCGCATCCGTCCACCGGACCGAGATCAGCCAGCTTGAGAGGGCGATGAGGGTTCCCCGGATCGACACGCTGGTGAAACTCGCCGCGACCCTTGAAGCCGATCCAAACGAGCTTCTAGTCGGGATCGTTTGGAAGCCGGGGGCAATGCGGCGAGGGAGCTTCATGGGTACCGAAACCCCCGCAACTCAGCGGAAAGTATTTAATGGGCCTTTCTCGCGGCTTCCATTGGCTACGGGGCAGGGGATAAATGGCGTCGATCTACCGCATCACGCAGCTTGGCAACGCCCATCGGGGCGGGATGAATGCCGCAGTTGACGCAGACATTCGCGGCATCGCCAAGACCAACGACGCCTCCGAGTTCACGATCGCCAATGAGCTGATCTGCGCCCGCATCGGCCAGACCATCGGCCTGCCTGTTCCGTCTGGGGTGGTCGCCGAGGACGCCTCCAAGCGGCTCTACTACCTCTCCCTCGATGTCAGCTTTGAGGGGAAAGCACTACCGCCCGTCATCCCGGCTGAGTTCGTCGCTGAGGAGCCGTGGCTTGCCGCAGGCGTGGTGGTCTTCGACGTTCTGATCGCGAACGGGGATCGCAATCGGGGAAACCTGAGTCGCGATCCGGCGTTTACCGTGCCCAGGGTCGCTGTCTTCGATCACGGCCATGCGTTGCTCGGAACCAACGATCCAAAGGGCCTAGATCGCTTGGTAGCTGCTCAGGACGTTCTCGGCTGCGCAGTCGATCAAAGTGGGGTTGCGGTCAACAACAGCGTCCTCCTAGACCAGCCGCTCGATGCCCGGATGCTGGAGGAATGGGTGAGTCGGGTACGAATGGTTCCTGACTACGTCTTCGAGGACGTCTGCAAGGAAGTTGCGGCTATGCCGAACTTAAACATCTGGACCGACACGGCGGATCAAATTGTCCAGTGGCTGATCGAGCGGCGCGACAAGCTCGACAAGCTCATATGGGACAATCAAGGATTGCTCCCCAGCGTTCAATGGTCACTTTGGGGACCAGGAGGGCCAGCATGATCACCTATTTCATAGCCAAGTACGTGGACGATCTAGCTCGCAACGAGCCGGACAACGTCGGCATTATCGCTTGCGATGGCGAGCAGATTGTCGCACGGTTTGACGGCGAGAATGACGAGCAGCACATCGACCTTCGCAAGGTCCGGCACCGCATTACTGGCAGCCACGCCTATCGCGGGTGGATTCACTACTGGCGGGAGGCAATCAAAGACCCGTCCGCCGTAGGGGCCGAGGCCAGCAATCCATCCGACTTGCTCAAGTTCCTCGTGGAGACAGCTTCACGGGACTTCTATCTAGAGCACGGCGGGACGATCCTTCTCGACGCAGACGAACGGAGCCTCGATGAGACCGCTCGGGAGCTTTACGAAAAGCTCGTGCGTGAGCCTGATCCGCCGTCCCCCATGAGCCTGCAAGAGAAGAGCCGCCAGGCTTTGGCAGCTGCTGGCGCACCGATGGAAGACGAGAGCCGATTCCGCAAGCAGTTCACGATTGATCTGGACGTTGACGGCGTCAACGTCCAGCACGAAGTCAGCTATGCCGTCATGAATGGCTCGTGGCACTACCTGCAAGAGATGCCCTTCGATCCCGGTAAGCCTCGCGTCAGCCGTAAAGAGGCGTCTCACTGCGCGTTCCTCTTCGAGCACGCCAATTGGGCGAAAGAGGATGGCCTGATCCTCTATGACGGATCGGACCTCTCAGGACACAGCCAGGATCTTTTGAAAATGCTGAGCGGCTTCGCCCAGGTCGTGGATGTAGATCACTTGGACGACGCGGCAGAGGCGCTCCATACGAGTCTGAAACTCGATGAGCACCCAGCCTGACAAACGCAGCGACACGACCCCTACGGGCTTCAAGATCCCCGTTAGGAAACGCTCCGCCGTCCTGCGCGACTTCGAGAAAATTTCCGGCCCGCCGCAGGGCCAGAACCGGGACCCGAAACCCAAGGCTTAGGACGCCGCTCGGGTCCCCTTCAAAGGGCGGCGCGAGTGGCGAGCGAGAGGAACATCGCCCGCTCGTCGTCGCGGCGGTTGTACCGCCATGCGTACTCGTTCAAATAGCCCTGTAGCCATTTGGTCGAAACAGCGTGGTAGGTCCCGCTGATCCCGCGCTTCAAGTTGCCGAAGAATCCCTCGATGGTCTGGATATGAACATTGCCGTTGACGTAGACCTTCTCTGAGTGCCTGATCCGATGGTGGCCTTTGTAGTTGCCGTCGAGACCGTGATACGCCGGCCAGTCGTCGGTAAAGATCGTTGACGCAGGTAGGACGTGCTGGGCGATCTCACCGTGCAGGGTCTTGTGGCCACGGTCGGGGACCACGGAGGCGCGAACGCGACCGCCGCGCTCGACCATTGCGAAGACAGTCGTCTTGTGTCGGTTTCGCCAACGACCGCCCGCAGCGCTGAGGTCCGTCTCTCCCTCGCGCTGAAGCCTCGCAATATCGCCTTGGCGAGGACGCCCACCTATCGCCGTCTCGTCGGCCTCTACTTCGCCCGACAGTGGCTCCTCGTCGCTCTCGTCCATGAGCTGATTGCGGATCTTGTTCAGCATCCGCCAAGCGGTCTTGTAGGTGACGCCGATCTCTCGCTCCAATTGTTTGGCGCTGACCCCGCAGCGGGTCTGAGAGACCAAGAACATTGCGTAGAACCAAAGCTGTAGCGAGGTCGAAGACTTGTGAAAGATCGTCCCTGCGGTTGGGTGCATGTGGTGGCCGCAGTAGTCGCAATCCCAGGCGGGTCGGCCGCTCACGCGATGGAAGGGCCGGTCTAGCTCGCACTTCGGGCAGAAGGCCCGCTTGCCATCAGCGTCCACGGCGCAGCGGGTCTGCCAGAGCCACCGCAGAGACGCCTCGTCGTCTGGGAACTCGCGCATGAACTCCATGAGGGAGTAGCGCGAGTCCGAGGACGCGGCCCGCTTCGGGTTCGCTCGGTCAGCCGGAGGCACTTATGACCGCTCTTCAAGCTCGGCAACACGCTCTTCGAGCATGTCCACAAGGCTCGCTAGTTGGACGACGGCTTTGCTCAACTCGCGAGCGGCCCCCGTCCAGTGAGCGTTCTGGTCAATTGCGGCGAGTTGGGCTCTTGCGACTTCCTCATGGCTTCTGTCCATGCCCCGACCCTTTCAGAAAACGTACCCCCTGTCAAGGGATAATTACCTGGCAAGCGGTGCCTTCTACACCGTTCTTCGAGCGCTACCGCTCGCAACCCCTGATCGAGTCCGCGCCCGCTCCACCGCGGCAGCGGTCGATGCCGCCACCGCCGCGCAGGCGGTCGGGACCGCGGTTGCCCTTGAGCACGTCGTTGCCGCCGTTGCCCTTCAGCACGTCCGCGCCACCGCGGCCCAGCAGGCGATCCTTGCCCGCTCCGCCGAGAACGCGGTCGGCGGCGGACCCCGCCCCGACGTAGTCGTTGCCGCTGCCGGCGCAGATCAGGTCGCGGCCGGCCGAGGAGGCGATCGTGTCGCTGCCGCCGAGTGCGGCGATCACGTCGCGGCCGCCGGTCCCGCCGAGGGTGTCGTTGCCGGTGGTGCCGACGATGGTTGCCGTGACGCCTCGGCAGCTCGCGGCTTTGGCGCCGATGACGCGCGTGGTCGCGGTTGCCTTGTTGTTGGCGGCGACCGGGTCTTTCTGGTCTGACTTGACCGTCGCCGTGTTGGCGATCGTTCCGGGCTGACGGGGAATGACGACGATCGTCACCGTTGCCGGGCCCGAGTAGTTCACCGTCTGCACCACGCCGATGGAGCCGAGGTCACAGTTGACCTTGCTTCCCTGCGGCGCGCATTTCCCGGTGCTGGCCGTGGCCGAGACGAGGTCGACCCCTTTCGGAAGCTGGTCGGTCACGGTGACGCCGGTCGCCGTCGTCGGCCCGAGATTTTCAACCTGGATCGTGTAGGTGAGGTTCGAGCCGGCGCTGACCGGATCGGGGCTGTCGCTCTTGGTGATCTTCAGGTCGGCGGTTCCTGGCGGTGCCGCCGAGACCATCCCCGCGAGCACGAGGGCGGCGATTGGCACGGCGGCGAGAAGCCATGCGTAGCGCTTTGTTCCTCTAGGCCGTCGATGGTGCGCGTTGGTCGTTTTCATCGTGTCTCCCTGTCGGGTAGAAGCTTGCTTGAGCGAGTCTGGAGCGTGCTTTTCGCAATCCCTTCGCATTCAGACCAGTTAGGTCTGAAACGCGCGCGGGTCGTCCCTGTCAGGGCAGATCTACCCGGCGACAATCCATGTCAAGCAACGCAGGGGGAGGCAAGCAGCCGCTAGCCACCGCCGTCCGCGCCGTCGAGGTCGGCGAGCACGCTCAGACACGCCTCGCTAACCAGGCGGCTGCGCTCGTCGATCGCTTCCACCTCCTCGCGCTGGACCTTCTGGCTGGCGCTGAATTTCACCGCCGCCTCACGGAGCCGCGGGAGAACACGCCGCAGGACGTCGGGCGGGGTCTTCAGTTCGACAGGACCACCCGTGCCCCCGCCCCAGCCGAGATCGTCCAGCAGCAGGCGCAGGTCGTCGGAGTACTCGCGCCCGAGTCGGGTCGCGGCGTCGTAGTTCTCCGCGCAGACCGCCAGCCAAACGTCGCCGATCCCACTGAGGCGGTCATAGAGCTGGTCATAGAGCGCGTCGCGCTGCTTAGCGGTGATCGTCGGGCTCATGGGAAGAAATAGAACTTCTCGAGCGAACCCCGGACCTGCCGCCGTCGCACCACCTTGAGGGCCCCCACCCGACCGAGCCGGTTGAGGTGGTAGGAGATATGAGAGATGCCAGTCTTCGGGTCCGCGATCACCTTCGTCAGATCCGAGGCCGAGAGCGGCTGGTCGATCCACAGGATGGCTTCGATGATCGTCACCTTCATCGGGTGGACGACGAGGGGCACGAGCCCTTCCCAGTCGAAGTGCTCACCCTCCCTCACCGCCATTTTGCCTCCCGAGCTAGGCCGGCCAGGGGGCAGCTTCGCGGGGCGGTGTCGGAGGCAGTTCGGAGCATGGGTGGCGTCCCGACCCCGGCCACGGGCAGCAGCAGCGTCGTTAGAGGAAGAGGCCCGCCAGTCCGCTGCCCTTATGGCCGGTGACCAACCTCCGGGGTGAGTTAGAAGGTTGGTCGGTGTCGGTCGACTAGTCCACCGTTGCAGAACAAATAGAACGGGTCAATCGCACCGCGAACATCGGTCACCGTTTCAAGTTCCGGAGAACTCGCGCACCTTTCGGGCTCTCTCGTAGACGGAGAGGCTTACGAGCATTGACGTGCTGTCCTCCCCCGAGTCGGCGCGACGATTGGTGGACTCGGCCTCGATCTCCCGCACCCGCTTCAAGTAGCGAACATTCTCAGCTTCCAAGTCTTTCTGGCCCTGTTGATCCATGTTGTACCAATGCCAGAACAGGACGCTTCTCGGATCCCTAAGTTTCCCGGCGTACAAGGCTGCGAAAAGCTCCGCAGTTGCCGACTGGACGATTGCCCCGACAGTCACTTGCTGCTGGGCGGGGGTCATAGCTTCGGCTTCCTCTTGCGAGTAGCACGAAAGTTCAACTGCCTTGTACCAATAAACAACAAAGTTACTCTTCCGCTCTTCTCTGGCGATCTCAATGGAGCCGTCGTCGAGCATCTTCCGCAGATGATTGGCGATGTTGTTCTGTGGCTCGCCAACGATCTGCGCGAGTTGCGCGGCGGTGTAGATGCCTTCGTTGAGGGCAATGAGGATGTTGACGCGGGTCTTATGGCCGATGGCGTACTGGACGGCCTCCTCAATCCGCTTTGGCCGTCTCGGCAGCTTGTCGGTGCTGGCTTTCACCTTGCCCCCTTTTTAAATTTGATGGCGACATTTCTATAGTCAATAGCGCTCGAACATATAGATTCTTCCCGTCATCATGAAACGGATATCGAACACGAAGTAAAAGATGTTCTGAAAAATATTTAGCATTGGCTCCCTCCCCGGCGGTTCGCGCTGGGCTGATGACGGAGGGAGGTGAGAGCCGATGAAGATCGCCAAAGTCGCGCCTGTTCTGGCAGCGGAGAGGATCTGGAAGGGCGCGTAGTTAAGCCCGGGGGGGCCGGTCACGGAATAGCTGAGGTGAAGCGGGGTCGGCCCCCTCAATTTCCGCCAGTAATCAGGGTCCTTGAAGAGTACCGGCATTTGTAAAACTTTACATGGCGATTGCTTGCCGCAGGCTGGACGATCCGCCTCGTGGGGAACCTGGGCAAAAACCTCCTAGCGGCCCGCAAGAAACTCGGCCTGACGCAGGAACAGGTCTCCGAGCGCAGCGGCGTTCAGGCCGGGGAGGTCAGCAGGATCGAGCGCGGGCAACGCGACCCGCAGGTCTCGACCGTGGAAAAGCTGGCTGCCGCTGTCGAGCTGCCGCCCGGTCGGCTGCTCGACTGAGCGCCGAGGCCGGTTCTCCAGCCGCCTCCCTCGAAGGTTCGCTACTCGAGCCGCCGGTCGGCATCGCCGTCGACCGGCACCTCTTCAGCCGTTGCGTCGAAGTCGTAGTCGCGGCGCCCTCGCGGGCCAGGTCCCGGACCCGGTCCCGCGCCGGGCATCCCGACCAGCGTGAAGCGGCCGATCGTGAAGCGGCGCAGGACCCCACGGGCGATCGCTCGGGATGGCGGGATCAGCAGCAGCAGGCCGAAGACGTCGGTGATGAAGCCCGGCGCCAGCAGCAGGGTGCCGCCGATCACGATCAGCAGGCCGTCGGCGACCTCCTTGCCGGGGAAGCGGCGCTGCGCGAGGGCTTCGTTGAAACGGCGCCAGGCGCCGCGCCCCTGGTGTTTGAGCAGGAAGGAGCCGAGCAGGGCGTCGGCGAGCAGCAGGGCCAGGGTCGGCCAGACGCCGATCGCTTCGCCGACCTGGATGATCACGTAGAGCTCCGCGATCGGGACGACGATGAAGAGGACGATCAGCAGCAGCGGCATGCGAGAAGCCTAGCCACGGCGATTCGCCGGCTGGGGCTCAGGCGACCTTGGCGGCGGCGCCGGCGGCCCGCTCCAGCTCGGCCAGCGACTCGGTGATGCCCTCGGAGATCGCTTCCACGTCCTCCATCGAGTCGTAGTCGGCGAGCAGGCCGAAGCCGATTTTGCCGTGGTAGCTCATGATCGCCACCGCCATCGCGTGGTTCTCGGGCAGGAAGGCGACCGGGAAGACCTCCTCCATCTCCCGCCCCAGCACGTAGAGCGGCACCTGCGGGCCCGGCACGTTGGTGACGATCAGGTTGAAGAGCCGGGTCGAGAAGTTGATCCGCGAGGCCTGCGCCAGCAGGGTCGGCGGCGCGAAGTCGTTGAAGCGGGAGATCACTTCCGCCCCCAGCGCCTGTTTGGAGCGCTTCAGCCCCTCCATCTCGAGGCTGATCGTGCGCAGGCGCCGCACCGGGTCCTCGACGTAGACGGGCAGCGGCCCGCGCATCAGCGCGATCCGGTTGCCGAGGTCGCCGCGCTCGTCCTCGTTGCGGATCGAGACCGGGACCAGGGCCCGCAGCTCCAGCCCCTCGGTGCGGATGCTGCGCTCCTGCAGCCAGCTGCGCACCGCGCCGGTGACGACGGCGAGGACGACGTCGTTGACGGTGCCCCCGAGCGCGTCCTTGATCCGTTTGAAGGTGGCCAGCTCCGAGCGCGCCCAGACGTAGCGGCGGTGCGGCCCGATCGGCTGGTTCAACGGCACGTCCGGGGCGGGGTCGGCGAAGGCGGTGACGATCTCGCTCACGCCCTCCAGCGCCTCGACCGCCTTGCGCGCCGTCGCCTCGGGGTTGCGGACCGCCTCGATCGCCCGCTCGGCGAGCTTGATCGGCGCCGCGACGACGTCGCTGATGCCGCGGGCGACCAGCTCGGTCGTCCCCGGCTCCGGCTGCGGCACCCACTCGTCTTCGATCGGCACCGGCGCCGGGACCCGCTCGAGGTCGAAGAGGACGGTGCCGATGTCGACGCCGGAGATGCCGTCGACCATCGCGTGGTGGGTCTTGGTCAGGATCGCGAAGCGGTCTTCCTCGAGACCCTGCGCCAGCCACAGCTCCCAGAGCGGCTTCGAGCGGTCGAGCTGCTGCGAGAAGACGCGCCCGGCCAGCCGCTTCAGCTCCTCCTCGCCGCCCGGCTCGGGCAGCGCGGTGTGGCGGATGTGGTAGGTCAGGTTGAAGTTGACGTCGTCGGCCCACAGCGGCCGGCCGGCCTCCAGCGGCGGCACCACCAGCTTCTGGCGGAAGCGCGGGACCAGGCTGAGGCGGCTGCGGACGTGCTCGACCAGGTCGACGTACTTCGGCGGCGGCCCCTCGAAGATGAGGATCGCGCCGACGTGCATGTGACTGCTCGAGCTCTCGTTGGTGAGGAACGAGGCGTCGACCGCGGTCAGGCGGTCGAGATGGCGTCCGTCGGTGCTCATCCTGCAAGGCTAGCTTCGCCCGGCTTCCGGGGCCAGCCCGCCCGGGCAGCCGCAACCCCGCCACCGCTACCCTGCAGTCATGGCAGCCACCGCCACCGCGGCCCCGAAACGGGTCCTGCTCGCCGCGCCCCGCGGCTACTGCGCCGGCGTCGACCGCGCCGTGCAGACGGTCGAGCGCGCCCTGGAGCTGCACGGTGCCCCCGTCTACGTGCGCAAGGAGATCGTCCACAACAAGCACGTGGTCGAGGAGCTGGCCAAACGCGGCGCCATCTTCGTCGAGCAGGAGACCGAGGTGCCGGAGGGGGAGATGGTCGTCTTCTCCGCCCACGGGGTGTCCCCGGCGGTGCACGAGAACGCCGCCGCCCGCGACCTGCGCACGATCGACGCCACCTGCCCGCTGGTGACCAAGGTCCACGTCTCCGCCCGGCGCTTCGCCGCCGAGGGCTACACGATCGTGATGATCGGTCACGACGGGCACGAGGAGGTCGAAGGGACCACCGGCGAGGCCCCCGACAACATCGTCCTGATCGAAACCGCCGACGAGGTCGCCTCGCTCGAGGTCCCCGACCCCGACAAGGTCGCCTTCATCACCCAGACGACGCTCTCGGTCGACGAGACGGCCGAGGTGATCGCCGCCCTGCGGGCCAAGTTCCCCGGGATCGTCAGCTCCAAGTCCGACGACATCTGTTACGCCACCACCAACCGCCAGATCGCCGTCAAGCAGCTCGCCCGCGAGTGCGACCTGGTGCTGGTGATCGGCTCCACCAACTCCTCCAACTCCAACCGCCTGGTCGAGGTCGCGCGCGAACACGGCGCCGCCTCGCACCTGATCGACAACCACACCCAGGTGCGGGAGGAGTGGCTCGAGGGCGTGGAGACGGTCGGCATCACCTCCGGCGCCAGCGCCCCCGAGGAGCTGGTCGAGAGCCTGGTCGGCTTCTTCCGCGAGCGCGGCGCCGAGGACGTCTCCGAGCTGCGCACCGTCCACGAGGACGTCCGCTTCATGCTGCCGAAGAAGATCCGCGACGAACTCGCCGCGCGGGCCTAGCCGGGCCGGCCTCGAGGAGGGTGTCGAACAAGACGACGGCGACGGTCAAGACGGCACCGTGTAGCTCACCGTCTCCCGAACTTCCATCCCAAGCGCGTCGGCAATCTCCTGAAGGCGCTCCATCCCCACACCGGCATAGAAGTTGGCCTCCCAGCGCTGAACCTGCTGCTCTTGCAGCCCAAGTCGTTCGGCCAGTGCCTTCTGAGTTAGGCCAGCAGCAATTCGTGCCTCGACCAGAGCAGTCAATAGATCAAGGAAGCCCTCTAGCTCACGCTGGTTGACGCGGCCATCCCGCAGATCCTCATAGCGCTCTATTTCGCTTCGAAGCGTCTCTGCCTGGCCCTCCAAGGCAGCGGCCATAACGTCTCGCATGCGTGGGTCGACGTCCTCGCTCGGCACATACTCAGCCGGGTACGAAGACTTGGTTATAGAGCGCGTCGCGCTGCTCGGCGGTGATCGTCGGGCTCATGAGAAATGCCAGCCCTTCGGGCTCGCGATCACCTTCGTCAGAGTCGAGGCCGAGAGAGCGGCTCGTCGATCCACAGGATCGCTTCAATGATCAGGGCAAAGCTGGAGCCCGGCAGCTGCACTTCTGCCCAGGATCTCGTCTGCTCTACGGGGGCGCGCATCTCTGGGCGAGGTCATCGCCGCTACGCGGCTCGGCCACCGACGATCCTTCCCTCGGCCAAGGCGTCGTGGATCATCGTGCCCGACAGTCCGCCCCATTCGCGTACGTGAGCTTCGCTGGCCACCAGCACGTCAGCCGGCACGCCAAGCTCCCCGGCAAGCCGGGCAAGCCGAATCGACTCGCCGAAATGGTCGTCGACCTCCGGCTCGATCACAGGAAATCGAGGTCGCTGTCCTGCCGCTGCTCGCCGCGTGCGTAGGAGCCGAACAGGATCACCTTGGAGTCTGCGCCGGCAGCTTCGGCCAGGGCCTTTCCGGCCCGCTCGATCAACTCACGTGAAGCCATACGAACACGGTAGCCGAGTGGAGGGCGACAAGTTGCAATCCATCGGGCAGTCGAGCCCTAATCGCCGCTTTCCCATGCCTCCTCAGCGCTGCCCCGATCCCTACGCGGCTTGTTCGCGGCGCCGGTATGAGAGAGGCCGAGCGATCCGCGGAAGCGCGCGTCTGCGAGGTAGCGCACCACCGGGGAAGTGCACATACCCCTCAGCACTCAATCCGCCATGCCTCTCGATCCGGACCGGGCTGCCAAGAGACACCGAAAAATGCAACGTCAAGCGAAGGCCGCAAAACGAAACCCAAGCAACTTCCATCCGCATTCACTTGCATCACCGCACTGCCATAGCCCAGTTCTTCAGGTTCCAGCCATTCCGGTAGAGAGCGAACGAAGGCCAGGCGTTCCCCAGACGGATCCCAGCTCTCGGAAAAAACACTCCCCGTGCCATGGGTGATCCGCCGCAAGCCACCGCCTTCAGCCCTGATCGAGTACAGATCGCTGTCCCATTCATTGGCCCTCTTCTCAACGACGCGGCGATGCCAGCGGATAAAGGCGATATGCCTTCCGTCTGGCGAGTAAACAGGTTCAACGGCGTGTCGCAAGAGCACTTCCGTAGCACCGGTGTCGAGTTGAACCTTCACCACGTTCTGCGGTCCTCGCTTGACTGATTGGTCAGCCAGCAGTGTACGTCCATCGGGTGAGAAGGAGTCTGGGTACATCCAAAGGCCATTCTTCGACGGAGTCACCCGTCTCGGCGCGCCACCGGAGACATTGATCGACCAGATGCTTGCGCCTCTTGCCAGGACTTCCTTCTTGCCTCGGCGATTCACATGCGTCCGCTGCCAGTAGCGCGTGAAGAAGACCGTCGTATTGTCGGGGGCGAACTTCGGTTCGTCGGCCCCGTGAGTGCCCTTCAAGGGCCTGAGGTCGCTGCCGTCAGCCGAGCTGACATAGAGGCGGACCGCGCGCGATCCCTGATCGATCTTGCCGGCCAGGCCGGCGAAAACCAGCATCGAGCCATCCGGAGACCATGACGGCGGCGTGAATTCTTCGGGCAGGGGCCTCTTTCGCGGACCGCCTCCGGCCAGATGCTGCGGCTGCGCCCCGGTCTCATCGACCGTCTCGATGTCAAAGCGATAGGGAAAGAGGGTGTTCTTTGAAATGGCTAACCGCGGACCGTTGGGAACAACCGCGCCGGGCGCGGCATTCGCGACGAACGTGGTCAACGCGAACCAGACGGCGGTCCCTACAAAGACCCGAGCCGAGCGACTACCCATCCTGCGATCCCTTCCGTGCCATGTGAAGCCTTCAGGGACCGATCCACGTTCTTTGGTGGAATGCTGGGTTGAGCAGAATTCCCGACTCCTCAACAAGAGGGAGAACAGCTGGTCCCATGAGCCGAGACCAACTCACCACTGCCTGATTTCAGGTGGTTGTCCCCGCTCACACGTCTTCATTGTCGGCGTTCCCCTTCTTCTGCTCGGTTTCCGCTTGATATCGCATCAAGCCCAGAGCCAGGACGATCAGGCCTCCGGCAGGTAGCACCCAGTGTCCCACTACCTCGGTGACAAGCAAGATCCCAAGGATGATTACGAAAGCCAGCGCAAAGAGCCAAATTGCCACTTCGAGGCGCGTCCACCCTCGACTCTTCAGATAACCGGCCTTCATTAGTGAATCCTCGGGAGCACGACAAACACTGAACCTAGCACACACCGGTCAAATCGCCAGCGGCAAATCCAAGGGACGCGATGCCGAAGACCCACGCGCCAGCGGTACCCGTCACGGGCGCCGTCACCATACCCAGACCGGTTGCACCCGCCGACATGTAAGCGCAGGGGGGCGGTTCCTCTGCCACCCCAGCGGCGTACTCGTGCCGTTCCCACTTATGCCATTACTGCACCAGGTGCGACGTCCTACTTATATCTGAACCATTCCACGACATCTTGTTTATGCAGGCGTTCAATTTCCTCCTTATGCCCCGGCGTGTATCAACCAGCTGACGAAATGGTTAAGTTCACGCTTGCTACTAAACCGGACCTTAATTACATGCTTCCTAACACGGTAGCCAAGTGGAGGGCGACAAAGTTGCGATCCATCGGCAGCGCCGACCTATCGGCAGAGGCCGCCGGGCCGATGGGCGCCTAGGAAGAATTTCGGGCCGGTGAGCGCGATGTTCCGGCGCCCTGGAAAAGAGACGTGGAGCGTGCCACGCAGCTTCAGCAGTCTCACTCTCGGGCATATTCTGAGGCGCCCAACGCCAGTGAAGGGCAGAGACGGGCGCAACGTCAGCCGGAGGGCGGGATCTTCGCTGTGAAGGCCGGTCATCGGCCCCCAAGACGCGGCCAAGCGCGTCACCTGGACCGAACCCTCGTGTTCGATTGCAATGGCACTGTAAGGAATACCGGGACCTCGGAGCCTGTCGAGGTGCAGCGGGACACCGAATCGTTCATATGACCTGGCCCGATCCAGCGCGTCGGCTCCGGCAGCGAACCAGAGAAGCCTTCCGCCGCCCGCACCGAAGGCTGAGATTGCGGGTACCCTCGAAGCGTCCGCGGGGCTCGTCGCCACCCGAGCAGAGGCGCTAGGGCATTCGGTCCCGGAGGGCACCAAGAGGATTCCGTAGGCGTGAGAGACGTGCAGCCACGTGTAGCTGCCCTCGCCGCGGAAGCGGACGCTGCCGACGAACTCTCCGCGCTCGACCCGTCTACCGCCTCTCGCGTGACAGGCCCGAGATGCCCCGGCACTGGGCAGGCGAGCGGGACGGAAGGCGACCGAAACCTCGCCCACACCCCCGAACCTCGCCCTGATGACCGACCGGGTCACACGCGCGTCTCTTGCCGCGTAGATCGCAGCTTCGTGGCGGCGAGAGACGATCAGCTTGGCCCCGCGGGTTGAGCCGCCAAAGGCGACGCGAAAGTCATGAGAGCCGCGCAGGACGAACTGAGCCGAGACATGGTGAAGCGAGTCCCCGCGCTGAGCCACGAACCTTGGGGCACCAGCCCCAGCAATGTCGATCCCGGTGCAGAGCACCATTACAAGACATCCCAAAATCGCAACTATTCGGATCATTGTCGAAGGCGTAGGAACGAGTGGTGCAACTGCCGCCGAGGCCGAATTCCTTGGCCAGGGTCAGGCGTCTCGCCTTGTCGCAGCTGTACTCGTGGTTGTCGAGGGTGCTCTTTCAGTGACGACAAGGGTCATCAGTGTAATCATGACGATCAGTGCCGAGATCCATGTCAAAGGCCGGAAAAACCTAACGTCGGCAGCCCAGGGAATCGTCAGCAGCCCAGGGAATCGAACAGTCTCCTGTGAGACTCAACTCTGCTCATTACTCCCACCCTTGTTATACCAGCGGTAGGATTCCAATGCCCAAACCACTCCAATTGCGCCCGTTGCCGCGAGAACAAACTCTCCCTTGATCAGCGACGCTGCCACAGAAAACAGACCCCCAGAAATAGTCTTGCCTTTAGCTGTCTACCCATCTGTGGCTTCTTACTCATCATCTAGAACAGGATACCGTACACGACCGCTTTGGTCTTGGTGGTTCAGCAAAGACCAGCAAAGCTTGCGATACCCAGAACTAGGCTTATGGTGCCAAGCCTCGTTGAGAGCTTGCTAAGCGCTTGGGAGATCTCCGGGGCATACCGCGCAACGTTGTTCGCTCGTCGCTGGACGTCAAGTGACCCGGCCCCGGTAGCAAGACTTCCTACCTCACACGTCGCGGCTTCTTCACCCTTTATTAGAGCCGTTGCGGCCTTATGCATCGCCTCATTCACATCGTCTTCCCAGGGAAGTCGGGGGAAATTCACCCCTGGCATGCCGGGAAGATTGCGATTGCTTTCAGCCCTCTTCTCTCGAATCAGAGCCCTAAACCCTTCTCATCGATCTCCGCACCAGTTCTTGCGCTCTGCGCTGCGCTCTTCTACAGCCCTTCTTGGTCGCATCCTTTTTCGTACAAACGGTACCGTCTAGGTCGAAGTTGTTGACCGGATGGTCGCGACCCTGCTCATTCGCTTTGATCTTCAGGGGTTCGCTTCTTCCGCTCGGTTTCCACTCGATATCTCCACAAGCCCACGATCACGCCCATTGCGCCCGGGACAACCACCGCCCAAGAGCCAACTCCATCCGTGATGACCAAGACTCCAAGGGTGATAGTGATGATCAGAGCCGAAAGCCAGATTGCGACTTCGAGGGGCGTCCACCGTCCGTCACCGATAACTGGGGCAAATTTCTGTCTCACTTCAAGAACTCGAAGTTAGCACAAGCCAAACTCTCCGAGCGCGCCGATTGCAAGTCCCCCGAGGGACACGACGAAGCCCCCGCCGGCGGATGCGGGTCCCAGAACGAGACCGGCAGCGCCGATAGCCAGCCCTGCCTTCCCGCACTCGCCCTTCTCGTCCACAGCCGCGCTCTTTTCTCCAGAAGCCTTCCTTGCCCTTTCTTGCATTTCTCGAATGTCGGCAGCTTCCCACTTAGCTACCTTCTTTTGCATACGTTCAAGGAAACCGGTGGCATGCTTCAAGTAGTACAGGAATCGTTCGGCGCCACGCTTGGTGTCGAAATGGACTCGAATATGGTGCGCCTTGTTCGCCCTATGGGCTTCCCTTTTTTCCTGCGGACTCGGGGGGCCTGAGCAGTGAGGGTTACGCAACGGATGACATTCGCCGGTTAGGTCATAGCCGTTGACGGGATCCTGATCAACGTAATCATAGGCATTGGCAGAACCTCCCTTGACCGGATCGGGGGTAAGGAAGCGCCCGAGCGCGGGCACATAACTCCGCAAGCCCATTTGGATCACCCCGGAAGGGAGCTGGGTGCGTCGAGCCTTGCCACCGAGCCAGCCGTATTCGGCGCTTCCACCAAATAGGGAGGCAGTCTGTAGCGGATTACCGAACTCGTCGAAGCGCTGCGTGGACAGCACTGCGCTCGTTTCAGGGTCGTTTTCGGCCGTGGCGACGACATCGCCATGCATGTTGACAAGCTGGAGCGTCACTTCGCCTGTATCCGTCTCGATCGCTCCGAGGCCGCCGCCCATAGTGGCAATGTTACGCGTCCAGCTGGATTCACCTTTCTTGATGTCTTCGGTCCACGTCGGGGAGTCCGATCCACCCGCGTAGTGGTAGATCTCCGTCCCTTCTTCCGAGCCGTCCGTCGTGATCCGTTCGCGCTGCCTGAGCGCCGCGTCGAGCCCGTACGTATTCGTGATCCCGTCCTGGGTCTGGCTGTGCGTCAGGTCGTTGACGTAGTAGCTGGTCGTGAGCGTGCCGCCGCCGGCGTATTTGCCGGGCAGGCTGGTGATCCGGCCCAGACCGTCGTATTCGACCCCTTCGCCGATCAGGCGGTCAGCGGTGTCGTATTCGTATTCTTGTTTTACGCCAGCCGATTCGATGTCGCAGGCACCGTTTTCTTTTGGTTCTCTCGTAGTCAGTGACGTGCGGTTGGAGTTCTTGCCGGCCGTACCTTCGAAGGCGTAGGCGCGAGTCGTGCAGGCGCCGCCAAGGCCGAATTCCTTTGCCAGGGTCAGGCGCCTCGCCTTGTCGTAGCTGTATTCGTGGTCGCCGAGCGTGCTTTCTTCGCGCAGCACCTGGCCTCCGATCGAGTCTTCGCGGCCGAAGGAAAGCCAGGTGCAGGCCGAGGAGCAGCCAGCTTCCTTGACGTATTCAAGTCCCACGGCGGTGCCTCCCGGATCATAGGTCAGCTTCTGGGCGAGGCCGTTGGGCAGGAACTGTTCGGTCATCGCGCCATCGGCGTTGTAGGTGGCGGTGAAGGTGCCGGCGGCGGAGTCGTTCAGTTCGACTGGCAGGCCGGATTCTTCGTCGTAGACGACTTCCTGGACTCCCTTGCCGTCTGATACGAGCACCGGGCGGCCCATCAGGTCGTAGGCGACGCCCGATTTGTTGCTGTCGGCGTCTTCGTAGGAGATGGGACGGCCGAGTTCGTCGTAGGTGGTCTTGACTTCTTGGTTGTCGAAGCCCAAGCAGCTTTCCGGCGCTTCGCAGACGAAGTGCTGGGTTTCCGGAGCGCCGGTTTTTTCGTCGTAAGTGGTTTCCACGGCGGGGATTTCGGCCCCTTCGCCGGTGACGTGGACCTTGATGACGTGGACCCTGACCGTGCGCCCGGCGGAATCGTATTCAAGGCTCGTCACGCGCTTCAGCGTGCCGTCGGTCTTCTCCTGGACTTCAGTCGGCTGATCGAGGGAGGAGTAGGCGGTGAACCAGGTCCAGGGCATCCCGGGGCGGCTGCCGGCGGGGCTCGGTTCCGCTGCCGGGTAGGTAACGCAGGGCAGGCCGGCCCAGGCCGGATGTGCATAGCAAGGGCTGTCTTTTTCTTTGCCGCCCGCTGTGTAGTAGTCGGTCTTCGTCGTGCCCGCGCTGCCGCCTTCGGAATTGGAGGGCTGGCGGGTCTCGATCACCTGGCCCGCGGAGTTGTAAACGGTCTTGGTGATGAGGTTGAGGTGTCCTTCCCCTGGATCGACGATCGTTTCGGTCGGCTTGCGCAGTTCCCAGTTGTAATTGGTTTGCGTGACCCGCAGTTCGGCGTCTTCTTTGCCGGAGATCGCCGCGGCGACCGTTTCCTTGGTTGGCAGGCGGGGCGCGGTTTCCCCTTCTTTGAGGGTCGGCGCCCCTTCGTCGTATTTGACCGTCGTGTGCTGGCGCGCTTCGACGGTTTCGCCCGATTCCAGCCGCACTTCGTGCAGCGGCCCCCACGATTCGAGCATCTCGGTGCCGTCGGCCGAGTAGGTCGAATGGCTGTCGAGCTCGTGCGAGCGAGCTATAGGGTCTTCGGCTTCGAGGGCTTCCAGGCGGTTCTGGGCGCCCAGTTCGCGCACGACGTTGCCGTGCGTGTCAATTTCTGACGTCGTGATCGAGGGGCCGCTGGCGCCCGGCGGGGAGGGAGAGGCCGCGTTGACCTCATAGCCGTCGGGGTCCATGTAGTGGATCATGGCCTGCGAGTAGTCGCTCGGAGGTTCGGCGGGCACCTGGTTGGGCGGGAAGATCGCCGTGGCGTCGACCGGGTAGTCGCTCTGCCCCCATTCGGCCACCGCGGCGGCGCTCATGTCGTAGGGCGCTCCTTCGCCACTGATCGGCACGCCGTAGGCGATCGTCGTCGTGGCGGTCGGTTCGCCTTCGAGCAGGCTGGCGCGGCTGACGCTCGTCAGTTTGGACGGCGAGCCGTATTCGCCCAATTTGCCGTATTCGTATTCGAATTCCCAGGGTTCCTCTCCGGGTGGGGTGAGCGACGTCAGTAGGTTGCCGCCGTAGTAGGTGTATTTCTCTTTCAGGTTCGGCAGCCTTGGGTCCCACTCTTCGGTCAAGGTCGTTTCGCCGTTGTAGTTGTATTCGGCGACCTTCTGCGACGTGCCGGTTTCGCCCGAGGCGTTGTAGTAGCGGATCGAGGCCAGGTTCACTTGCCAAAGGGGCCATATTGCCCCTTCGGCCCATTCATTCTTCGGCAGGTATTCGAGCTTCAGGGTGCGGCAGCCTTTGGTTTCAATCGAGGTCCAGTCCCCGCAGCTGATCCCGGCCTGTGCGGGTGCGATTATCCTCACCAGCCGCAGGCCCACGTATTCGGGGTGTCCGGGGTCTTCATAGACCATCCGCGCTGAGGTCGGCGTTGCCTGGAAGGAGATCGTCGTGGGCAGGTAGCCGCGGCCGCCGTCTTTGGTGAAGGTGGTGTGGGTCCCGTTGGGGTCGCTGAGAACGATGTGTTCGGAGTCTTCGCGGGTCAGCTTCAGTTCCTTGGCGTAGTCGGGAGCGACATAGGAGGCGCCTTGGATTTCGAATGGGATCCCAGCGCCTTCGTTGTCCGTCAGTTCCATCCAGCGTTCTTCGGGCTGGGCTTCTTCGATGAGGCATTCTTCTTTTTCACCTTCTTCGAATTCTGCCTCTTCTTGCAAGCATTCTTCGTCATAGACTTTCGGCCTGGCGGGGATCACCTGTTCTTTGAGGCTCTGCCAGGCCTGGCCTTCGTATTCTGATTCGACGGGGGTCGAGGGCTGCCACCATCCGCCCAGCACGGTGGAATAGCCCGGCAGGTTGTTCTCGATCGTCGAGTCGTAGGCTCGCGTGAATTCGAGGTTTGCTTCTGAGCCCGGCACCGGGATCGAGACGTCGGTGCGGCTGAGCGTGAAGGCCCCCGTCAGGAGGTCCAGCGAGGCGGGGCCGACCGATGCGGTGGCGTCGGTGGATACGCGGCTCATGTTGTACTGGCGGACGAATTCCGTCGCGGCGGGCTCGCTGGCGCCAGCCGCTTTTGCTCCGCCGTCGAAGACGGCCCGGAACTTGATTTCTTTTTCCGGGTAGCCGGCTTTTTCGAACGGCGCGCAGCCCCTCACCTTGAGGAAGACCGGCTCGGTGTGGCCGGGGTTGCTCGCCGCCGCCAGCGGCCAGGACACTTCTTGACCGTCTCCGTCGAGTACGCATTCGGCGGGTACGGCTTTGAACGCTTTCCAGCCGGGCAGCTCCATCTGGAAGCTGATGCCGGTCACGCCGCCACCTTCGGGCGCGCTGCCCCATTCGGCCTTCAGGGTGTAGTAGCTGGCCGTCTTCTTCCCGTCTTCGGGGTACACCAGCTTGCTGGTCGTAGGGGCCGGTGGATAGAGGGCCGGGTTGAAGGTCCAGGCGGCCGGGCTCAGGTCCGTGCTCCCTCTGGCGTCCGTGGCCTCCACTTCGAAGGTGTGCCAGCCACCGCCGAGGTTCGCGGGCAGCGAGTAGGGCGAGGTGCAGGAAGTGAAGCTCGAGCTGTCGAGCCGGCATTTGAAGGTCGAGCCGGACTCATCCGAGGTGAACGCGATCGGGGCCCCGTCGTGGTCGGTATAGCTAGGGGTGGGCGAGGTGATCGTAGTCTCGGGGTGGATCGTCAACGTTCCATCGGCGCTGTAGGTGGTGCCCATTTCATTGGTGGCCACCGCCCGGTAGTGGTAGGTGATGGCTTCTTCGAGGCCTTCGACCGCCTGGCTGGCTTCGAAGTCGGCGCTGCCCGCGCCGGCACTGGCGGCCGATGCCGGGGCTTTGGAGCCATAGGAGGTGGTCGGGCCGTATTCGAAGTAGTAGGTGGTGGCGGCGACGTGAGGGTTGATCGTGGCGTGGAGGGTGGCGGAGGTCGCTTTTACGCTCGTGGCCGCTTTGATGGTGGCAGCCGGTTTCTGGGGCCGCGAGAACTCCTCGATGCGGCTATTGCCTTCATCGGCGACCCAAAGGTTGCTTTCGGGGTCAATGGCGATGCCGTTCGGGAAGTAGAACTGGCTTTCACCGGCGCCTTCGGAGCCCAGCTGGGCGAGGTATTCCCCGCTGGGGTCGAACTTCACGATGCGGTTGTTAGAGGTGTCGGTGACCCAGAGATTGCCAACTGGGTCGACGGCGATGTCCCTCGGGCCATTGAGCTGGCCTTCGCCTTCAGGACCGAACTGGCTCAGGTATTCGCCTTTGTCGTTGAACTTCTCGACGCGGTTGTTGCCTTCGTCGGTGACCCAGAGGTAGCCCGATGAGTCGACGACGATTCCGCTCGGGCCGTAGAACTGCCCGTTGCCGGAGCCTTCGGAACCGAATTTGCTCAGGTATTCGCCTTTGCTGTTGAACTTCTCGACGCGGTTGTTACCTGCGTCGAGGACCCAGATGTTGCCCGATAGGCCGATGGCGATCCCGCTCGGGCCATAAAACTGCCCGTTGCCGGAGCCTTCGGAGCCGAACTGGCTCAGGTAGGAGCCGCTGGAGTTGAACTTCTCGACCCGGTTGTTGCCCGCGTCGACGACCCAGACGTTGCCCGATGAGTCGACGACGATTCCGCTCGGGCCATAGAACTGGCCGTTGCCCGAGCCTTCGGAGCCGAATTTGCTCAGGTATTCGCCTTTGTCGTTGAACTTCTCAACGCGGTTGTTACCCGCGTCGACGACCCAGACGTTGCCCGATGAGTCGACGGCGATTCCCTTCGGGTTATTGAGCTGCCCATTGCCGGATCCTTCGGAGCCGACGAAGCGACTGAACCTGAACGTGCTTCCCCCGGTCGTCAGCGTTTTGTCTGCGCCGTGGCTCGTCCCGGCGCTTTCGGCCGTCACCCGGTAGTGGTAGGTGGTGTCTTGGGTGAGGCCTTCGATCGCCTGGCTGACTTCGACGTCGGCGCTGCCCGAGCCCGCGCTGGCAGCCGGGATCGGGGCTTTGGTGCCGTAGGAGGTGGTTTTGCCGTATTCGAAGTAGTAAGTGGTGGCGCTGCCCTCGGGGTTGACGGTGGCGTTGAGGGTGGCGGTGGCCACCGTTACGCCCGTGGCCGCTTTGGTGGTGGCGATGGGCAGCAGCAGGGTTTTCAGCGTTTTGTCTTCGCCATGGCTGATCCCCGCGGCGCTCTCGGCCGTCACCCGATAATGGAAGGTGGTGTTTTGGGCGAGACCTTCGATCGCCTGGCTGGCTTCGACATTGGCGCTGCCCGCGCCGGCGCTGGCGGCCGACACCGGGGCTTTGGAGCCATAGGAGGTGGTCGGGCCGTATTCGAAGTAGTAGGTGGTGGCGCTGCCTTCGGGGTTGACGGTAGCGTTGAGCGTGGCGGTGACCGCCGTTACGCTCGTTGCCGCTTTGGTGGTGGCAGCCGGCTTCGGGGGCCGCGAGAACTCCTCGAGCCGGTTGTTATAGGTGTCGGCGACCCAGAGGTTGCCTTCAGAATCAATGGCGATTGCGCTCGGGCCATAGAACTGGCCATTGCCCGAGCCTTCGGAACCGAATTGCCCCAGGTATTCGCCGCTGGCGTTGAACCACTGCACGCGGCTGTTGCCTTCATCGGCGACCCAGAGGTAGCCCGATGAGTCGACGACGATTCCGCTCGGGCCATAAAACTGGCCGTTACCGGAGCCTTCGGAGCCGAACTGGCTCAGGTATTCGCCTTTGCTGTTGAACTTCTCGACACGGTTGTTGAAGGTGTCGGTGACCCAGAGGTTCCCCGCTGAGTCGACGGCGATTCCCTTCGGGTTATTGAGCTGCCCGTTGCCGGAGCCTTCGGAGCCGAACTGGCTCAGGTATTCGCCTTTGCTGTTGAACTTCTCGACGCGGTTGTTGTAGGTGTCGACGACCCAGAGGTTGCCTGCTGCGTCGATCGCAATCCCGCTCGGGCCATAAAACTGCCCGTTACCGAAGCCTTCGGAGCCGAACTGGCTCAGGTAGGAGCCGCTGGCGTTGAACTTCTCGACCCGGTTGTTGTAGGTGTCGGCGACCCAGAGGTTCCCCGCTGAGTCGACGGCGATTCCGCTCGGGTTAGAGAACTGCCCGTTGCCGGAGCCTTCGGAGCCGAACTGGCTCAGGTATTCGCCTTTGCTGTTGAACTTCTCGACACGGTTGTTGAAGGTGTCGGTGACCCAGACGTTACTCGATTTAATGGCGATTCCACTTGGGCCATTGAACTGCCCGTTGCCGGAGCCTTCGGAACCGACAGAGCGAATGAAACCGGGTTCTTTCGCCGCCGCGGTGCTCGCTAGGGCACCCAGCATGCCGGCGAGCGCGAGCAGGGCGAGGAGCCCCGCGATAGCAGCTTTGGCAACCCCGTCTTCTGCGGCAGCCCTCGTGATTCCCTTCACAAGCCCCCCTGTCGAGTCCAGGCCGCCGATCTGACCCGTGAACGGTTGAAGGTCAGATCACGGTACGGCCAAGGTTCTGTATGGAGATGCGGACTCAATCAGACCGAGCACTCAGTTTCCAACCTTAATTTTAGGAAATTTCACAAATACGTAATTTCATCCTATTGCTGCAGCTGCGTGCAGCGGCTGGGTGTGAGTCCTTACGGTGAATTCAGATCTGATGAGCTCTCTCGGTGCGGCGGTTTGGCCTAGAGCGTTTGTGTTGGGGGCAGTCGCGGACCCCGGCTCCGGGATCGAGATTGGCCCTTTTCCCCGCCGAATGCTCGGTTCAGAGGGACGTTCGGGGGATTACTCAGGAAATTGTGAAATTTACTATGGTTCTTTTCCGCTGCAGGAAAGACGATCTTGGCATGGGCGACCTCGGCTCCAACCTGCGGGACGCCCGCAAGAGGCTCGGGCTGACCCAGGAGGGGGTCGCGGAGCGCAGTGGCGTCCACGCCACCGAGGTCAGCAGGATCGAGGCCGGAAAACGCGACCCACGAGTCTCAACCCTGAAACGACTGGCCGCCGCGGTCGAGGTCCCGCCCGGTCGCCTGCTCGACTGAGGATCCGATATGCGCCGACTCGCAGCGAGTACAGCCCACGAAGTTCCGCGTAGCGCGTGTCCGACTCGTGGTTTCCCGCTCCAACAGCACTAAGCGCATCCTCGTTTCGCCGCGCTCGATCTCGGCGAGACCAGTCGTCTGCCGAACGACAGAGTGCGCTCACGCGAGCGTCTTCTGAGTTCTTGCACCGGCTGGGCGCTGGGCCCCTGGGCAGAACTACACCGAGGAAGCCGCCACGACCGAGACATCGTCGTGGGCGATTGCCCCGTGCTTCTGTGCGCGGGCGGTCACAAGCGCCGGCTTTCGGTTCGCGGGTGCAACGTCAAGCACGAACTCGATCCCGAGCTTCCTGACCGCATTAATGATCGTGTCTACCTCGGGATTGTGCTCTCCGGACTCCAGCTTGACCACACGCGGCTGAGAGACCCCGAGCTCCTTTGCCAATGCTCGCTGGCTCAGCTTGTGCTCAGCTCGATAACGCAGAAGGGTCGCCGCGAACTCACGAGCGGGAGCGAGCCTCTGCCACTCAGCTCGGAAGCTGGGATCGGCGAGCTGCTCCTCAGCCAAGAGCGCATCAAGGGTTTTCTTGGAACCTGCCATTACTACTTTATGATAATAGCTCTGTTATCAAAGTCAACGATGACGGTTAAGGCGGTCATTCGCTGCCACAACCATCCGCTCAAAGTTTTTCTTCGTCGCAACCGCGAGAACTATGAATCTCTTCCCGGCCCGCGCGTAGATCGGCCGGACCCTCGCAGGCTCCCTGTCTGGGACGCAGCTCGAACAGGTCCGGCCTTCCCTTCAGCGACTTCATGTGCGGTGAAGGCAGGTCCGGCCCAAGATCTTTCAGCTTCTGCACAACGTTGAAGACCGCCTTGCGGTCGCTGCGCGACTTCACGTCCTCGAAGTCGATGACCGCATCGCTGTCGAACTCCACCACCCAAGCTCTCGGCTGCTTCGCCATTTGGCGACCTTAGCCTTGGGCCCGGACTCAACTTTTTGTCGTCAGGGTCGCGGCCGAAGCGATGCCCGGGCTGGTCGGGCTGGTGCAATGCCCACCGGATCCTGTGGACGCTACGCCGAGCCGCTGCCGGTTCTCCAAGGGGCTTGCGGCTAGCTGTCGGCGCCTCAGTCCACCGGCGCGTAGCGGTGGTGCAGCATCAGGTCGTTGCCGTCGGGGTCGGTGAAGAAGGCCATGTGGCAGACCCCGGTGTCGAAGGTGTCGCCGGCGAACTCGACCCCCTTGGCCTCCAGCTCCGCCCGGGCGGCGGCGACGTCGTCGACGTGCAGGGCCGGGTGCGCGTTTTTCTGGGGGGCGAAGTCCATCCCCATTTTCGCCGGCTCCCAGATGCCGAAGCAGGTCTCGCCGGCCCAGAATTCGTACTTGCCCTTGTCGTCGGGGCGCAGGCCGAGCGTCTCGACGTAGAAGGCGCGCGAGCGATCGGCATCGGTCGACGGGATTCCTACGAAGTCGAGCTTGGTGATCATGGGCCTTCCTCTCTCGATGCGTGTCTTGGTCCGAGCGCCAAAGATCGCACATCGGCGTGGGGAGGAATGTGGGTCGCGAAGCCCTTGAGCAGTCTGTGGGGGGCGAGGCGCAATGGTTCCGGGTCAGACTTGACCAAGACGTCTGGATCGACGTAAGGATGAAACGAGATCCGGAGAAGGGTCTCGACTGGGCTGCCGTGCTGACGGTCAGACGTGCTGATCAACGCCACGCCGTATACCTCTACGACAATGCTCATGGCCAGCCAGAGCGTCACCGATATCGCGGCAAGCTGAAGCTCCAGGCCGAGATGCTTCCAACGAGGGGATCAGCTCGCCTCGATCTTCCCGCAGCGGTGGAGGAGATCAAAGCCAGATGGGAGGGTATGGTGGAGCGATGGGAGCGGTAGCGAAAGCCAATACTCCGGCGACCGAAATCATCTTCGACCGAGTCATCGCGATGATCGAAAACGAAGACGATTCCGCCTACCCGAACAATGCCGTCTTCGTGCCCGCCGACCATCCTGATTTCGGTCACATGCTTGGAGATTCCTTGCTCGAAGACAAACCGATCGTGGTCGTCTATGCCGACGGTCGGGAGCGACTCATACCGGCGCCGCCTGTCTCGCCCGAGCCCGTCTAGGGCGCACCGGCAGCGAAGCTGACGGACCAGATCCGCAGTCCTGAGGTGGGACTGAGGACGAGGGTGTGCGCCTCGTGGCTGGGGTGCTCGACGAGGGGGTATAGGCGGGGCCCGTCCGTGACGATCGTCCCGGACGGCCCGCCGTCGACCTCGATCTCGACCACGCCGCTGCCCTCGACCGTGGCGTAGGCGCCGCCGGCCGCGTACTCCAGCGCCAGCTCCTCGCCGTCCTCGCCCGCGGTCCAGGCCCGCTCCCAGGAGCCGCCGGGGAAGACCTCGGGGGTGGGGGCCATGACCCGGGCACCGGGGGCGTCGGTCGCGCGCAGCGGCGCCAGTGGCTCCGGCAGCGGCCGCAGGGCGTCGATCTCGCGCAGCTCTTCCTGAATCGCGATCTCGGTCTCGAGGTACTCGCCCTCGCCGAAGTGGGCCCAGGAGAGCGCCCCGCCGAGGCTCCAGAGGAAGAGACTGGGCCAGCCCTCACAGCCATAGGCGGCCCAGAGCTCGTGCTCGGCGTCGATCGCGACCGGGAACTCGACCCCGAGCGCGGCCAGGCCGGCGGCGACCGTCTCCGGCTCGGCGCCGAACGGAAAGCGCGGCGACTGCACTCCGATCACGCTCAGCCCCGCCTCGCGGTAGCGGCGTGACCACTCGCTCAGGTAGGGGAGGGTGCGGACGCTGTTGAGCTGGGCGAAGTCGAGGAAGTGGACCAGCGCCGGGCCGCCGGCGGTCAGCGAGGGCATCGACTCCGGCTCGGTCCCGACCCAGGCGAGCCCGGCGGGGAGGTCGGGAGCGGCGATGTTGTCGCGTCCGGGGCGCACCCCCGGACGTTATCCTGGGTCGCCGTGGCCGAGCTTGGCGCCTTCCTACTGCCGGCAGTGCCGCTTCTGGCGCTGCTCGTCTGCCTGCTCTGCGGCCGCTACCCGGGCCACGAGGCGATCGTCCGTCTCTCCGAGCGGATCGCCGCCCGCGCCGCTCACCGCGCCGGGACACGCGCCCGGCCGCTGCCGCTGCGCCCCCGCTCCTTCGCGCCACACGGCGGGCTTCTGCTCGCCCTCTCGCTCTCCGGTCGCGCCCCGCCCGCCTAGGGCACCGACCCGACCCCATTCCGTGGTTCCAAAGGGACGCATTTCGTCCCAAAGGAACCACGGAACCCCGATTGAGAGGAGTGGCTATGAGAAACGCAAGCAAGGCATCCCTGGCGCTGTTCGTCCTGGTCGCGGCGATCGCTCTCGCCGCCTGCGGCAGCAACGAGAGCACCGTGACCGATGCGACCGCGGGCCCCACCGCGACCAAGCCGGGCGGGAAGCCCGAAAGCGCCAGCATGGGCGGCAAGGTCCCGACCATCGTCGTCCGCAACGGCGAACCGGTCGGCGGGATCCAGGAGCTGGAATACAACGCCGGCGAAGAGATCCGCTTCGAGGTCAGCTCCGACGTCGCCGAAGAGGTTCACGTCCACGGCTACGACCTGATGCAGGACGTGCCGGCCGGCGGCACCGTCTCCTTCGACTTCCCGGCTGAAATCGAAGGCATCTTCGAGGTCGAGCTGGAGGGCGCGGGGGAACAGATCGCGGAGCTGCGGGTCAACCCGTGACCCTCCTGCCGTTCGCGCACGCGCTGGTCGCCCGGCAGGACCTCCCGGTCCCCGCCTGGCTGTTCGCCTGGGGGGCGTCGATCGTCCTGATCGTCTCCTTCTTCGCGCTCGCGGCCGGCTGGCGCCGGCCCCGCTTCGAGCAGGTGGGCTGGCGCCCGCTCGGAGCGGGGCTCTCGCGCGGTCTCTGCTCCCGGCCGGCGCAGATCCTCTGCGGCCTCGTCGGGGTCTTCCTGCTCGGCGTCGCCGTCTACGCCGGCCTGCGCGGCACCGAAGCGCCGGACCGTAACTTCGCGCTCACGTTCGTCTTCGTCACCGTCTGGCTCGGCTTCGCCTTCTTCTCGGCCCTGCTCGGCGACCTCTTCCGTCCGTTCAATCCCTGGCGGGCGCTTGGCCGTGCCTTCGGAGCGGGCTTCCGGGCGATCGCGGGACAGCGCCCCGCCCACCTCGCCTACCCCGAGAGGCTCGGGCGCTGGCCGGCGGCGTTCGGGCTCCTTGCCTTCGTCTGGCTCGAGGTCGTCTACGGGGGCAGCGGCGGCGTTGCCGTCGGCCTCGATCCACACGTGGTCGCCGTCGCCGCCCTCGTCTACAGCGCCTACGTGCTGGCGATGATGGCGCTGTTCGGGGTCGAGGAGTGGTGCGAGCGGGGGGAGGTCTTCTCCGTCTACTTCGGGATGTTCTCCCGGCTCGGCTGCTTCGGGGTCGAGGACGGCCGCCTCGGACTGCGCCCGCCGCTGGCCGCGACGACGACCTGGGCGACGCTGCCCGGCTCGGTCGCCGTGGTCGTCGCCTCGATCGCCTCGACCAGCTTCGACGGCGCTCAGGAGGGAGCCTTCAAGTCGGCGATCGGCAGCACCTACGAATGGGCGATCGACCGCGGCATCGCCGCGCTCACCGCGCAGCGCCTCACCGACACCCTCTTCATGCTCGCCTGCTTCGGCGGCGTCGGCCTCGTCTACATGCTCGGCGTTCGCGGGATGCGGACCGTGCGCGGCGCGCCCTCGTTCGCCCGCCTGCGGGTCGGCTTCGCCCACTCGCTGATCCCGATCGCGCTCGCCTACCTCGTCGCCCACTACTTCAGCTTCTTCGTCTTCCAGGAGCAGGCCCAGTTCACCTATCTGCTCTCCGACCCGCTGGGCACCGCGACCACCGATCTCTTCGGCACCGCCTCGGCCGGCGTCGACTACAGGGTCCTCAGCGCCAACGCCATCTGGTACGTCCAGGTCGGCGCCCTCGTCGTCGGCCATGTGCTCGGCCTCACCCTCGCCCACGACCGCGCCCTCGTCTACTGGCGCAACTACCGCGACGCTTCCCGCTCCCAGTACTGGATGCTCGCGGTCATGGTCGCCTTCACCTGCTTCGGCCTCTACCTGCTCTCGGTCGCAAACGGGTGACCCTGCCCCTGGCCCACGTAGGCCACTACCTCTGGGTCCTCTACCTGATCCCGGTCCTGCTAGTGATCGGCGGCATCGTCCGCACGATGCTGGTCGAACGGCATCGCAAGGACGACTGACGGCGGAGCTAGAGGATCTCGGCCAGGCGCTGCTCGAGGCGGGCCGAGATCTCGTCCCGCACCGGCCCCTCGGCCAGGCGTTCGACCAGCGACTCGAGGAAGCCTTCGATGATCAGCGACTTCGCCGCCGCCTCGCCGAGCCCGCGCGAGGTCAGGTAGAAGAGCTGGTCCTTGTCGACCTGGGCGATCGCCGCGGCGTGGGTGCAGCGGACGTCGTCGGCGAGGATCTCCAGGCCGGGGATCGCGTCGGCGTGGGCGTCGGTCGAGAGCAGCAGGTTGCGGCTCTCCTGGAAGGCGTCGGTCTGCTGGGCGCCCGGGTCGACCTTGATCATCCCGCGCCAGACCGCGGTCGCGCCGGCGGCGAGGACGCCGCGGAAGGCGAGGTCGGAGTTGGTGTTCGGCGCCGCGTGCTCCTGCAGCGTGTCGAAGTCGAGGTGCTGGCCGGGGCCGCCGGCGTAGCCGCCGGTGACGCGGGCCTCCGAGCCCGGGCCGGCGAGCTTGGTCTCCATCCGCACCTTGCCGCGGGCCGAGCCGAAGCCGAGCGCGGCCCAGTCGAGGCGGCCGTCGCGCTCGACCTGGGCGCGCTGGGTGGCGAAGATCCAGGCCTTCTCGGAGATGTCCTGGGTGTTGACGTAGCGCAGGGTCGCGGCCTGGCCGACGCTGAGCTCGACGACCGAGTTGAGCAGCCCGTCGACCTCGTCGCCGGGCGAGGACCAGTGCTCCCAGACCTCGGCTTCGGCGCCCTCCTCGAGCACGATCAGGGTGCGCCAGTCGATCGCGGCGCCGGAGGTGTCGACCGGGACCTCGATCTGGATCGGCTCGCTCAGCTGGACGCCGCGGGGCACGTGGATCAGCACGCCATCGCGCCAGGCGGCCTCGTTGCGGGCGACGAACGGATCCTCGACCGGGACCAGCGACCCCAACCGCTCGTGCAGCAGGTCGCCGCGGCTCTCGAGCGCCTCGGCGAGCGAGAGCACCGTGGCGCCGTCGGAGCCGGAGACGACCGGCGCCGCGCTCGACTCCTCGTAGGCGTCGAGCTCGAGCCCGGAGAGGTCGGTGAATTCCCAGCCCTTCGACTTGTGGTCGGGGAGAGGGAGGCTCCGCGCGAGAGAGGCGCCGCGCCGGCGCCTCTCGTCCAACCAGGCCGGCTCGGTCGCCAACTCAGCCAATTGAGCCCTCCATCTGCAGCTCGATCAGCCGGTTGAGCTCGACCGCGTACTCCATCGGCAGCTCCTTGGTGACCGGCTCGATGAAGCCGTTGACGATCATCTTCGAGGCCTCCTCCTCGTCGAGGCCGCGGCTCTGCAGGTAGAAGAGCTGCTCGTCGCCGATCTTGGAAACCGTGGCCTCGTGGCCGACGTCGGCGTCGTTCTCATCGATGCGAATCGTGGGGTACGTGTCCGAGCGCGAGTCTTCGTCGAGCAGCAGCGCGTCGCAGACGACCTTCGAGCGCGATTCGCTCGCCCCGTCGGCGACTTCCAGCAGGCCGCGGTAGGTCGCCCGGCCGCCGTCCTTGGAGATCGACTTGGAGAAGATCGAGGACGAGGTGCGCGGGGCGGCGTGGATGATCTTGCCGCCCGCGTCCTGGTGCTGGCCGTCGCCGGCGAAGGCGATCGAGAGGATCTCGCCGTGGGCTTCGGGGCCCAGCAGGTAGATCGACGGGTACTTCATCGTCAGTTTCGAGCCGAGGTTGCAGTCGACCCACTCCATCGTCGCCTTCTCGTGCGCGACGGCGCGCTTGGTGACGAGGTTGAAGACGTTCTGCGACCAGTTTTGGACCGTCGTGTAGCGGACCCGCGAGCTCTTCTTGGCGACGATCTCGACCACCGCGGAGTGCAGCGAGTCGCTGGAGTAGACCGGCGCCGTGCAGCCCTCGATGTAGTGGACGTCGGCGCCCTCCTCGCAGATGATCAGCGTCCGCTCGAACTGGCCCATGTTCTCGGTGTTGATCCGGAAGTAGGCCTGCAGCGGCATCTCGACCTTGACCCCGGCCGGCACGTAGACGAAGGAGCCGCCCGACCAGACGGCCGAGTTCAGCGCCGCCAGTTTGTTGTCGTTGGGCGGGATGATCGTCGCCCAGTGCTCGCGCACCAGGTCCTCGTGCTCGCGCAGCGCCGTGTCCATGTCGGTGAAGATCACGCCCTGGGCCTCGAGCTTCTCGTTGACCTGGTGGTAGACCACCTCGGACTCGTACTGGGCGCCGACGCCGGCGAGGAATTTGCGCTCCGCCTCGGGGATGCCGAGCCGGTCGAAGGTGTTTTTGATGTCGTCCGGGACCTCGCTCCAGTCGCGGCTGTTCTTGTCGGAGGCACGCACGAAGTAGTGGATGTCTTCGAAGTCGATCTGGTCGAGGTCGCCGCCCCATTTCGGGGTCGGGCGCTGTTCGAAGTGTTCGAGCGCCTTGAGCCGGAAGTCGCGCATCCACTGCGGCTCCTGCTTGAAGTCGGAGATCGTTTCGACGATCTCGCGCGAGAGCCCCTTCGGGGCTTTGTAGGCGTAGCCCGACTCCGGGTCGTTGAAGCCGAACTTCTCCTTGTAGTCGGCGTTCAGACCGGCCAGCTCTCTTTTCTCTGCGACTACCTCGGGCGTTGCCATGTCAGGAGACCTCCAGGGTGATGGTGTCGTCCTCGATGGCTATCGGGAACGTTTGCACCGGGCGGAAAGCTGGGAGCGTCTTCGGCCTGCCGGTGGTCAGGTCGAAGAGGGAGCCGTGGCGCGGGCACTCGACGGTGCAGGTCGCCGGGTCGAACTCGCCCTCGGCGAGCGGCCCGTCGTCGTGGGAGCAGCGGTCCTCGATCGCGTAGAGCGCGCCGTCGCAGTTGAAGACGCCGATCTTGACCCCGTCGTGCTCGACCAGGCGCATCTGGCCGGGCGTCAGCTCGGCGGCCGGGCATACGGGGATCGTCGTTCCTGCGGTGTCGGTCAAGAGGGTGTTCTCCTGGCACGTTCGGTGCCTTTAGTGCGGATCGAGACTTAATCCTACTTCTACGGTCGGATTTTAGCGGCCGGGGTCGGTCGGCCTCGGTTCACGATTCGGCGATGAATTCGCGCGTCGGACCTGGTCTTATGTTCGCAAGCCACTTCGAGGAGAGGACAGAGAGATGAGCGAGAGGACCAGCTACGCCCCCGGCACCCCCTGTTGGGTCGAACTCAGCGGCACCCCGGACGTCGAGGCCAGCCAGAGCTTCTACCGCGAGCTGCTCGGCTGGGAGATGCCCGAGCAGCCCAACTCGGACCAGCTCGGCGGCTACCGGCGGGCGAAGCTCGGCGGCCGCGACGTCGCCGGCGTCTCGCCGCGGATGGACGACGGCCAGCCGACCGTCTGGGCCACCTACGTCTCGGTCGCGGACGCCGAGGCCACCGTGGCAAAGGTCCACGAGGCGGGCGGCACGTCGATCACCGAGCCGATGGACGTCGTCGGCCTCGGCACCATGGCCGTCTTCACCGACCCGACTGGCGCCGTCTTCGGGATCTGGCAGCCCGGCACCTTCGCCGGGGCCGAGCTGGTCAACGAGCCGGGGGCCTTCGCCTGGAACGAGCTCGGCACCCGCGACGTCGGCGCCGCCAAGGAGTTCTACGGCGCCGTCTTCGGCTGGGGCTTCGAAGACCACGACATGGGGGAGATGGGCACCTACACGGAGTGGAAACAGGGGGACGCCTCGATCGGCGGCATGATGGACGTCAGCGGCCGCCTGCCGGATCAGGTCCCGGCCCACTGGCTCGTCTACTTCGCGGTCGAGAACGCCGATGCAGCCGTGGAGACCGCGAAGTCCGCGGGCGGTGCCGTCTCCTTCGGCCCGATCGACATCCCGGCCGGCCGCTTCGCGATCGTCACCGATCCCCACGGCGCCGCCTTCGCCGTGATCCAGCAGCCGGAGGAGGGCGCGCAGCGCTAGCTCTGACCGAGGTCGGCGACCGCTTCGCTCGGGTCGCCGGCCTCGCCCTCGTCCTCCCATTCGGCCGGCTGGCCGATGGAGGCGCTCTTGACGATCTTGAGGCCGAGCATCGCGCACTTCATCCGCGTCGCCGAGATCTCGATCCCGAGCAGCTCGAGGACGAAGTCTTTCGGCAATCGCAGCAACTCCTCGCGGCTCATCCCGACCAGCTCGTCGGTCAGCAGCGAGGTCGCCGCGGTCGAGATCGCGCAGCCTTTGCCCTCGAAGGCGATCGCCTCGACCCGGTCCCCGCCGTCGAGCTTGATCGTCACGTGCTGCTCGTCGCCGCAGAAGGGGTTGGTGTCCTCGAACTCGAGGTCGGCGTCGTCGAGGTGGCCGAAGTTGTGCGGCCGCTTGTAGTGCTCGAGGATCTGGTCGCGGTAGAGCTCGTCCATCAGAGAGCGAACACCTTACGCGCGTCGTGGAGGCCCTCGACCAGGCGGTCGATCTCCTCGGTCGTCGTGTAGACGCCGAAGCTGGCCCGGGCGGTGGCGCTGACCCCGAGCCGGTCCATGAGGATCTGGGCGCAGTGGTGGCCGGCGCGGACGGCGACCCCGTGGCGGTCGAGGATCTCGGAGACGTCGTGGGCGTGGACGCCCTCGATCTCGAAGGAGACCGGGCCGATCCGCTCGGCCCCGCGCGGGGGGCCGAAGATGCGCAGGCCGGGCACCTCCGGCAGGCGCTCCAGCGCGTAGTCGGCGACTTGGCGCTCGTGCTCGAGCACCGCGTCCATGCCGAGCGCGTCGAGCCAGCGCAGCGCCGAGGCCATGCCGATCGCCTGGGCGATCGCCGGCGTACCCGCCTCGAAGCGGGCCGGGACGTCGGCGTAGGTGGTGCCGTCCCGGGTCACCTTGCGGATCATCGAGCCGCCGCCGAGGAACGGCGGCAGCGCCCGCAGCAGCTCGAGCCGGCCCCAGAGGGCGCCGATCCCGGTCGGTCCGTAGAGCTTGTGGCCGGTGATCGCGTAGAAGTCGACCCCGAGCTCGTCCATGTCGAGCCCCAGCTTCGGCGCCGCTTGGGCGCCGTCGGCCAGCACCAGCGCCCCGGCCGCGTGGGCCAGGCGCGAGATCTCCGCCAGCGGGTTCTCGGTCCCGAGCACGTTGGAGACGTGGGTCACCGCGACCAGCTTCGGGCCGCGCTCCAGCAGCGCCGCGAAGGCGCCCATGTCGAGCAGGCCCTCGTCGTCGATCGGGGCCCAGTCGATCTCCGCTCCCGCCCGCTCGGCCAGCTGCTGCCAGGGGACGATGTTGGAGTGGTGCTCCATCTCGGTCAGGAGGATGCGGTCGCCGGCGCCGACGTTGGCGGCCCCCCAGGCGTGGGCGACGAGGTTGATCGCCTCGGTCGCGTTGCGGACGAAGACGACCTCGCGGCGGTCGCCGGCGCCGATGTGGTCGGCGACCGTCGCCCGCGCCCCCTCGTAGGCTTCGGTCGCCTCGGCCGAGAGCGTGTGCGAGCCGCGGTGGACGTTGGAGTGGTGGCGGCGCTCGTAGCGGTCGACCGCCTGGATCGAGGCCAGCACCCGCTGGGCGCTGGCGCCGCTGTCGAGGTAGGCCACCGGCTGCCCGTGCACCTCGCGCTCCAGCGCCGGGAAGGCGGCGCGGACCTTCTCGAGCGGGAAGGAGCTCTTCGCGGTGGCCGGCTCCATGTCCTCGCGGAGGCTAGGCGGAGGCGCCCGCCTCCACCTCCTCGCGGATCCAGCCGTAGCCCTTCTCCTCCAGCACGCCGACCAGCTCCGGGCCGCCTTCTTTGACGATCCTGCCCTCGAACATGACGTGGACGGAGTCCGGCTTGACCATGTGCAGGATGCGCTGGTAGTGGGTGATGATCAGGACCCCCATATCCGGGCCCGAGAACTTGTTGACGCCCTCGGCGACGACCCGCAGGGCGTCGATGTCGAGGCCCGAGTCGGTCTCGTCGAGGACCGCGATCTCCGGCCGCAGCAGCGCCAGCTGCAGCAGCTCCATCCGCTTCTTCTCGCCGCCGGAGAAGCCGTCGTTGAGGTAG
>Ga0070691_10000012_pt1 | contig 56648 bp, 57 predicted proteins | sample KBSK1101metaG_FD_64673 | JGI IMG/M metagenome (GOLD analysis project Ga0070691, IMG submission 64673) | Corn, switchgrass and miscanthus rhizosphere microbial communities from Kellogg Biological Station, Michigan, USA - KBS K1-10-1 metaG | ecosystem: Host-associated > Plants > Roots >... | reverse complement strand
ACCTGCGGCCGCGCCGCCCCGGTCGAGATCGAGGTGGCGACGACGTTGGCGGTGTCGTGGAAGCCGTTGGTGAAGTCGAAGGCGAGCGCGGTCCCGACGACGATCACCAGGATGACGTCAGAGTCCATGGGTGACGCCGGGGACCATCACGAGTTTTTGATGACGATGCCCTCGAGGATTTGCGCCGCGGTCTCGGTCGCGTCGATCGCCTCCTCGAGCACGGCGAACATGTCCTTCCAGCGGATCACGACCATCGGGTCGATCCCGTTGGAGAAGAGCGAGGCGACGGCGTCGCGGGAGATCCGGTCGCCCTCGTTCTCGAGCCGGTGGATCTCGATCCAGTACTTGTCGAGGTCCTTGAACTCGCGCAGGTTCTCCAGCCCCATCGCCAGCTGCTCGCAGGAGGCCACCAGCACCTTGGTCAGCGCCGTGGCCTGCTCCATCGGCGCCTCGATCTTGTAGAGGCCGAGGAAGTCGGCCGCCTCCTCGGTGAAGTCGACGATGTCGTCCATCTGGGTCGCGAGGCCGTAGATGTCCTCGCGGTCGATCGGGGTCACGAAGGTCGTGTTCAGCCGTTTGACGATTTCGTGGGTGATCCGGTCGCCCTCGTTCTCGGCCTCGACGATCTGCCGCGAGAGGCCGCCGTCCTCGGGCCACTGGTTCATCATCCGGTCGAGCAGGCGGGCGGCGTTGACGGTGTTCTTGCCGGCCTCGATGAAGAGGTCGAAGAAAGCCCGGTCGCGAGGGAGGAGCGAGAAGCGCGCCAAGGGCCGCATCCTAATGACGCGGCAAGCGGTTGGCGGCCGCGGTCAGCTCGCGGCGGCGGCGAGCTGTTCGGCGGCACGGGCCGAGTAGCGGCCGCGCAGCTCCTCCTGGACGCTGCGGCGCTCCTCCGCCGGCGCCTCGAGCCGGGTCCAGCGGCCGTCGGCGTCGAGCTCCCAGGCGTTGGTGTTGTCGGCCAGGGAGCGTTCGAGCACGTCGAGCATCTCGGCCCGCAGCTCCGGGTCCTCGACCGGCACCACCAGCTCGACGCGGCTGTCGAGGTTGCGCGGCATCAGGTCGGCGGACCCCATCAGCACTCGGGTCCCCTCGCCGCGCTGGAAGCTGTAGACGCGCGAGTGCTCGAGGAAACGGCCGACGACCGAGACGACGCGGATGTTCTCCGAGAGCCCCGGCACGCCGGGCCGCAGGCAGCAGATCCCGCGCACGTTGAGGTCGATCGGCACCCCCGCCCGCGAGGCCTCGTACAGCGCCCGGATGCAGCCGGCGTCGACCAGCGAGTTCATCTTCAGGGCGATCCGCGCCTCCTCGCCCGCCTCGTGGGCGGCGACCGTCGCCTCGATCTCCTCGACGATCTTCTCCCGCATCGTGGTCGGCGAGACCAGCACCTTGCGGTACTCGGCCGGCCGCCCGTAGCCGGTGAGGAAGTTGAACATCTCGGCGACGTCGGCGCCGATGTCGGGGTCGGCGGTGAAGAGGCCGAAGTCGGTGTAGAGCCGGGCCGTTTTCGGGTGGTAGTTGCCGGTGCCGAGGTGGACGTACTCGCGCACCCGCTCGCCCTCGCGGCGGGCGACCAGGATCGCCTTCACGTGGGTCTTCAGCCCGGGTATCCCGTAGACGACGTGGACGCCGGCCTCCTCCAGCGACTTCGCCCAGTGGATGTTGGCCTCCTCGTCGAAGCGCGCTTTCAGCTCGACCATGCAGACCGCCTGCTTGCCGCGTTCGGAGGCGCGGATCAGCGAGGGCACCAGCGGCGAGTCGTCGCTGGTGCGGTAGACGGTGTGCTTGATCGCCAGCACGTCGGGGTCTTCGACCGCCTGCTCGACGAAGCGCTCGACCGAGGTCGCGAAGGACTCGTAGGGGTGGTGGACGAGCAGGTCGCCGCGGCGGATCGCCGCGAACATGTCGACCGGCTCCCCCTCTTCCCCCTGCAGGCGCGGCTGCGTGACCGGCGACCAGGGCGCGTAGCGCAGCTCGGCGTGGCCGGGGACGTCGGCGATGTCGTTGAGGTCGCCGAGGTCGACCAGGCCGTCGACGTCGTAGACCTCGCGGTCTTCGAGCCGCAGGGCGCCGATCAGCTGCTCGCGCAGCTTCGGGTTCATGCCGGCGGCGATCTCCAGCCGCACCACCTCGCCGAAGCGGCGGCGGCGGATCTCGTCCTGGACCGCCTGCAGGAGGTCGTCGGCCTCGTCGCTGACCGTGAAGTCCGCGTCGCGGGTGACCCGGAAGTAGCCGTGGTCGATCACCTCGGTGCCGGGGAAGAGGAGGTCGAGGTTGGCGGCGATCGCCTCCTCCAGCGGCACGAAGGACTTGCCGTCGGAACCCAGGGGCAGGAAGCGGCCGAGCAGCTCCTTCGGCACCTTGACCCGGGCGATGATCTCGGAGCCGCTCTCGGGGTCGCGCAGCAGCACGCCGAGACTGAGCGAGAGGTTGGAGATGTAGGGGAAGGGACGGCCGAGCCCGATCACCAGCGGCGTCAGCGCCGGGAAGACCTGCTCGTCGAAGCGGGCGTCGATCTCGCGCCGCTCCTCCTCGCTGGCGCTGTCGAGGGTGACGATGCGGACCCCCTCCCGCTCCAGGGCCGGCCGCAGGACGCCGCCGAAGCAGGAATGCAGGCGCCGGTCGAGCTCCAGCACCCGCGCCTGGATCGTGTCGATCTGCTCGCTCGGGGCGAGCCCGTCGGGCCCGCGGGCGTCGATCCCGGCGTCGAGCTGGTCGAACAGCCCGGCGACCCGGACCATGAAGAACTCGTCGAGGTTGGAGGCGTAGATGCCGCAGAAGCGCAGTCGCTCCAGCAGCGGCACCTCGGGATCCTCCGCCAGCTCGAGGACCCGCTGGTTGAAGTCGAGCCAGGAGAGCTCTCGGTTGAAGTAGTTGGCCGGATCTTCGATCGATCCATCGTACTGAGGCACAACCGCCCCTCCATGCCTCAGGCCACCGCGGTGAGCACCGCCGCGGGAGGGTCGAGGGCTCGCCGGTAGCCGGCCGCGAGCTGGCTCATCGCCCGCTCCCAGGACCGGTTGCGGGCCGCGCCGCAGGCGGCCGCCCCGAGCCCCAGGCGCAGCTCCGGAGAGGAAGCCAGCTGCAGCAGGGCCCCGGCGAGGTGATCGGGGTCGGGCCGGCAGAGCAGGCCGGTGTGGCGGTTCTCGACCAGGGCGGCGGGACCGCCCTCGGCGACCGCGACCGCCGGCAGCCCGCTGGCCGCCGCCTCGAGCAGGACCTGGCCGTAGGTGTCGGTGCTGCTGGCGAAGAGGAAGACGTCGGCGCTGGCGTAGGCGCGGGCCAGCTCGTCGCCCCCGAGCCAGCCGAGGAAGGTCGCGTGCTCCCCGAGCCGGGCCCGCAGCTCGTCCTCCTCCGGCCCGCCGCCGGCCAGCAGGAGGTGCAGGCGCGGGTCGGCGCGGCGGGCGCGCAGGAAGCTCTCGGCCAGCAGGTCGATCCCCTTCTCCCGGGTCAGACGGCCCGCGTAGAGCACCTTGATCTCGCCCGGGTAAGCGTCGCGGTCCGCCTTGAGCGGGTCGAAGCGATCGCTGTCGACGCCCCGCTCCCAGCGCCCGAGCCGGGCCGTGTCGACCCCGAGCTCGACCAGGGAGGCATCGGCGGCCGGGCTCGGGGAGAGCACGACGCCGGCGGCGCCGTAGAAGGCGCCGAGGCCGGCGCGGGCGATCGCCTCGATGCCGCCGTCGCCGCTTCGCATCCCCGCGTAGGCGGCCAGCTCCGTGTGGTAGCTGGCCAGCAGCGGCACGCCGGCGATGCGGCCGAGCAGGGCCGCGGCGACCCCCGCCGGGCCGGGGGCGGTGACGTGGACGAGGTCGTAGCAGCCGTCGGCCAGGGCCTCGACCAGGTCCGGCAGCCCCGGCACCCCGAGCCGCATCCCGGCGTAGAAGGGCAGGTCCAGCTCGGCCGCGGCCGGGAGCCGCCGGTCGACGCCGGCGTCGGTGCCGATCACCTCGACGTCGAAGCCGGGCACCTCGAGCTCGCGGATCTGCTCGATCGTGTTGGTGACGCCGTGCATGGAGCCGATCCCGTCGACGATCAGGGCGACCCGGCGGCGGCCGCCCTCGCGCGCGGAGAGCTTCGCCTTCTCGGCCCCGAGGAAGACGGTCGACGGGGCGTACGGGACAGCCGGCAGGGCCGCCTCGAAGAGGCCGTCGACGGCGCTGGCGAGATTCCCCTCGGCGACGGCCCGGGTGCCGTTCTCGACCGCGGCGCGGAGGCGGCGATCGTGGATGCGGCGGGCGCGGCGATAGAGGTCGGCGTGGGAGAAGCCGTCCGACTGGAGGTAGGTGAGCAGGTCGCGGCCCGCGAGGTCGAGGCCGATCCCCTCCAGCCAGGAGGCCAGGAGGCAGCGCGCGTCCTCGGGCCCGAGGTCGGCGGCGACCTTGCCCTCGCGGGCGGCGCCCTCGCGGATCGCCCGTTCGGCCATCTTCAGCACCGCCGTCGGATCGGGCGCGGCGGCCCCGCCCCCCGCCCCGCGGTCGTCGAGGACGAGGGCGCGGGTCGCCAGCGCCATCGCCGCGTGCGTCCACTTGGCGGCGCTGCCCTGTTCGCCGCCGGCTTCGGCGTCGCCGCGGCGCAGGTGACACAGGAGCTCTTCCGGCGTCTTCGCGGCCGGCACCTCGGTGTAGGTGCGGCCGACGTCGACGCCGGCATGGTCGTCGGAGCCGCCGATGCCGGTGCCGCCGCGGGTGTCCACGTAGACGGCGGCCGGCATGTTCAGCTCCGCGGCCCGCGAGCCGTTGCGGACCTCCCAGACCGGGAACAGCTCCGCCAGGCGACGGCGGTGGCGCCGGGTCAGCGGCGCCGCGACATTGAAGAACGGGTGCGCCAGGGCGCAGGCGATCCCGTTCTCGTGCAGGTAGGCGGCGCAGGCCTCGACGTCGCCGGCGTGTGCCTGCAGCCACTCGTGGTCTCCTGGGGTGATCCCGTAACAGAGGACGTGCACCGCCTGGGGCTCGCCGGCGAAGCGGGCGGTCAGCTCCTCGGAGACGAAGAAGTCGGGGCGGTCCGCCAGCTCCAGGCAGCCCGCGATCGTGTCGTGGTCGGTGATGGTCACGAAGTCCATGCGCCGGCGCTTGGCCAGCTCGTAAACCTCCGCGGGCGGGGTCGCGCACTCCGGCAGTCCGAGCGAGCGCTGTACGCCGAGGCGCGAGAGCTGCGAGGCGGTGGAGTGGCAATGCAGGTCAACTCGGGAAGTCATCGGTGTCTCCCTCTCGTTTTTCGTCTGTCCCCCGCAGGTTCGGTCAGAGGAGGGACGAACTTGTGAAGGCGAGGGGAACGCGGTGTGAACTTCGAGTGACCCGCGGGGCGCGAGGGCCCGGCGGAGGGCGGCCGCGCCGCCGCCCGGGGACGGTCCCCGGGCGGCACGCGGAACCGAGTTACAGCGAGCCGATCGCCTTTTTGGCGGCGGTCAGCACGACCTTGGGGAGGGGCGCGAAGTCGAGCGCCGCTCCGTAGGCCTGTCCCTTGGTGATCGCGTAGGTGAGGAACTGCTGCAGGAACCCCTTCTGCGGGGCGTTGTGGGGAACGATGGCGTAGGTGAAGGTCGAGATCGGGTACGCCGTGGCCGCCGACTTCGGCGGGTTGGTGATGTTGATCTCGTTGCTCGACGGCACGCTCTTGACGACCGAGGCGGCGCTTTCGATGTTCTTCAGGTTCGGAACCTCGAAATTGCCGGCCTTGTTCTGGACGGCGACGGCACCGAGGCCGGCGGCGATCAGGTAGGAGGCCGAGATGTAGCCGATGGCGCCCGGGGTTTTCACGACCGTGGCGGTGATGCCCGAGTTGCCTTTGGCGCCGACCCCGGCTTTCCAGCCGACCGTGGTCGCGTAGCCGACTTCGCTGCGCCAGGCCGGGCTGATTTTCGAGAGGTAGTTGGTGAACGTGTAGGTATCGCCCGAGCCATCGCTGCGGAAGACCGGGGTGATCGTCAGGTTCGGCAGCTTCGCGCCGGGATTGATTTTCTTGATTTTCGGGTCGTTCCAGTTGGTGACCTTGCCGAAGTAGATCCCGGCGAGCAGCTTGCCCGTCAGGTTCAGCTTCTTCACGCCGGGGACGTTGAACCCGAGGCCCGTGGCCGAGAGCGCCCAGGGGACCTGGACACAGCCGTTGCAGGCGGCGGCCTGCTGCGGCGTCAGCGGCGCGTCGGAGGCGCCGAAGTCGACCGTGCGGGCGGTGATCTGGGCGATCCCCGCGCCGGAGCCGACGGCCCCGTATTTCACCGGAATGCCTTCTTTGATTTCGAAGCCGTTGATCCAGTTGGCCATCAGCGGCGCAACCAGCGTCGACCCTGCTCCGGTGAGACCAGCGGCGGAAGCGCTGGCGACCCCCGTCGCCATGACCAAGACGGCCATGAAGGCCACCCCAAGCAACCTGATGCGATTCAAGAGAATTCCTTTCGATTCGTTCGGTATCTGGCGGGGCGCAAGGGTGCGGCCCGGGCGTCGCATAGCATCGGGTCCGGAAATCACACATATGTGTCAATCCCGTGAAAGCCGCGGTGTTACAAAAATGTGACAGTAAGTGTGAAAGTTCGTAACAAATAGCGGCGGCGGCTGGTCTACGCTGCGCCGCGTGAGCGCCTCCGCCAGCCCAGCCGTCCTCGAGGCTCCGAGCGCCGCCCGCAGCCGCTCCGCCGAGCGCCGCAAGCGCGCCGACCGGATCGGCGACCGCACCCTCTACGGGATCTGCCTGCTGGCCGCGCTGCTCTGCGTGGTCACGATCGCGCTGATCGCCTACCAGGTGGTGAACGGGGCCAGCCCGGCGATCTCCAAGTACGGCATCGGCTTCCTCACCGACACCACCTGGCAGCCGAACTTCGGTGAATTCGGCGCCGGCTCGCTGATCTTCGGCACCGCCGTCAGCTCCTTCGCCGCGCTCCTGCTCGGCGCCCCGATCGCGATCTCGATCGGGCTCTACCTGAGCCTGCTGGCGCCCAGCGGAGTGCGGGGCGCGATCGCGCCCCTGGTCGAGATGCTGGCGGCGATCCCCAGCGTCATCCTCGGTTTCTGGGGAGTGCTGGTGCTGGCCCCGTTCGTGCAGGGCACGCTCGAGCCCTGGCTGCACGACAGCTTCGGCTTCATCCCGATCTTCGGCGCCCCCGAAACCACCGGCTCCAGCATCTTCACCGCCAGCCTGATCCTGACGATCATGGTGATCCCGATCATCGCCTCGATCTCCCGCGACCTCTTCCTCACCGTCCCGGCCGACCTCAAGGACGGCGCCAGCGCCCTCGGCGCCACCCGCTGGGAGGTGATCCGCGGCATCGTCCTCCCCTCCACCGCCTCCGGCGTCGTCGCCGCTTCCCTGCTCGGCCTCGGCCGCGCCCTCGGCGAGGCGATCGCGGTCGCGCAGGTGATCGGGGCCGGCTCGGAGATCCAGGCCTCGCTGTTCAGGACCGGCGACACCCTGGCGGCGCGGATCGCCAACCAGTTCCCGGGCGCGCTGACCGAAATGCACAAAGCCTCGCTCTTCTACCTCGGCGTGATCCTGCTGGTGATCGGCCTCGCCTCGAACCTGGTCGCGCAGTGGATCGGCCGCCGCTTCAGCTTCCGGGGAGCCCCGGCGCGGTGAGCGACGCGGCCTTCGACCCGACGGCGCCGCTGACCCCGAGCGGCAACCTGCGCCGGCGCCGCGCCTTCAGCCGCGGCGCCGACCTGGCGGCGACCGGCGCCGCCCTGCTGGCGGTCGGCGTGCTCGCGGTCGTCGTCTACACCGTGGTCTCGCGCGGCGCCAGCGCCCTCGACCTCGACTTCCTGATCAAGGGGGCCCCGGAGGGGATCGGCCCGGAGCTGGTCGGGACCGCGATCATCGTCGCCATCGGGACCGCGATCGCGATGCCGGTCGGCGTCCTCGTCGCCCTCTTCCTGACCGAGTTCGCCGGCGGCCGCGCGACCAACCTGGTGCGGCTGACCCTCGACCTGATGAACGGCCTGCCCTCGATCATCATCGGCCTCTTCGTCTTCGGCCTGCTCGTCAACCACAAGCAGCAGTCGGGGATCGCCGCCTCGGTGGCGCTGGCGATCATCATGGTGCCGCTGATCGCCCGCGGCACCCAGGAGGTGCTGCTGCTCGTCCCGGCCAGCCTGCGCGAAGCGTCCGACGCGCTCGGCGTCAGCCGCTGGCGCGCCGTGCTCGGGATCGTCCTGCCGAGCGCCCTCGGCGGCATCCTCACCTCCACGGTGCTCTCGGTCGCCCGCGCCGCCGGCGAGACGGCGCCGCTGATCTTCGCCACCTCGGTCTTCGACCCCTCCCGCTTCTCGCTGAACCCGTTCGAAGCGCTGCCCAACGTGCCGGTGCGGGTCTTCCAGCTGTCCGAAGAAGCGAACCCGGAAGGCTTCGCCGAAGCCTGGGGCCTCTCCTTCGTGCTCGTTTCCTTCATCCTCTTCGCGAGCCTCGGTGCCCGCGCCCTACTCGCCCGCAGCCGCAAAAGGAGATCCGCATGAGCGTGCCACCCCGAGTACGGCTGCGGGGCGAGACCGCCCCGGCAACCACGACCACGAATGGCAACGGCAGGCTTCAGGTCGCGCCGGAGGTCGTCTTCGACGCTCACGACGTCTCCGTCCACTACGGCGCCAAACAGGCCCTCGCCGGGGTCTCGCTGCGCGTCCGCCGCGGTCAGATCACCGCCCTGATCGGGCCCTCCGGCTGCGGCAAGACGACCTTCCTGCGCAGCCTCAACCGCATGAACGACTCCGTCCCCAGCTTCAGGCTCGAGGGCCAGATCCTCTACCACGGCCACGATCTCTACGGCGGCAACGTCGACCGGGTCGAGGTGCGGCGGCGGATCGGCATGGTCTTCCAGAAACCGAACCCCTTCCCGAAGTCGATCTACGACAACGTCGCCTGGGCGCCGCGCAACCTCGGGCTCAAGTCGGGCCTTGCCGAGCGGGTCGAGAAGGCCCTGCGCGGGGCGGCGCTCTGGGACGAGGTCAAGGACCGGCTCAAGGACAGCGCCCTGGGCCTCTCCGGCGGCCAGCAGCAGCGCCTCTGCATCGCCCGCGCGATCGCGATCGAGCCCGACGTCCTCCTGCTCGACGAGCCGGCCTCGGCCCTCGACCCGATCGCCACCGGCGCGATCGAGGACCTGATGCACAGCCTCAAAGGCCGCTTCACGATCGTCATCGTCACCCACAACATGCAGCAGGCGGCACGGGTCGCCGACCGCACCGCCTTCTTCAGCCTCGACTCGCGCGGGCCGAAGCCGGTCGGCTCGCTGATCGAGTTCGACGACACCGAGACGATCTTCGGCCAGCCGCGCGACCCACGCACCCGCGACTACGTCAACGGCCGCTTCGGCTAGACCCGGAGACCCCCGGCCGGCCGGGGTAGTCAGCCGCGGAGGATCGCGTCGCCGGAGACCTGCGGCAGCAGCGAGTGGCCGCACTGCCAGCAGAAGGTGGCGCCGCTGCTGTGGGGCGCGCCGCAGGCGCCGCAGGAGCCGGCCGTGCCGCTCTCCTCCATGCGCAGGATCCGTTGGACCTCGCTCAGTTCGGCGTCGGCGTCCTGGAGGACCGCCGCCCGGGAGGTCAGCAGCTCGACCTTGATCGCGTTGCGCGTGGCCATCTCGTAGGCAAGCCCGCCGAGGTCCCACTGCAGCTCCGCCACCCGGGCGACCAGCTGGTCGCGGCGCCGCCGCAGATCGACCAGGAACTCTTTCTGGTCCGCGCTCATTCGCCGAAGAAGTCCCCGGTGAATTCGCCGTCCTTGCAGCCGGCGGCGCCGCTTTCGCATTTGCCGCCCTTCTGCACGGTCGGCGGCGGCAGCTTCACGTCGCCGGCCGGCTTGAGGACTTCCGCCGCCGCTTCGGAGGTGCCGCTGCTGTCGATCGCCTTCTCGGGGGCCTTGCCCTGCTTGGACTTGCCGCCCTTGCCGCCGATTTCGCCGCCGCTGCCGGCGCTCGACGCGGTCGCGGCTTCTTCGCCGCCGCCACCGACCCTGATGATCTGCGGCGCCGCCGCGGCGGTCGGGGCGCTGTTGTCCCCGGACTGACCGATCATCACGCCGACGCCGATCGCCAGCACCAGCGTCGCGACGCCGGCGATCAAGGAGGCGTTGGCGGTCATCCGCGAGCGCGGCTCGCGCACGGGGGCGGCCGCCTGGGCCGGCGCGCCGCCGGCCGGCTGCTGAACCGCGTTCATGAAGACCACGGCGTCCATGAACGGCAGGCGCGGATCGCCGCGCCTCTGCCCGCATTCCAGGCAGTAACGCTGGTCGGTCGCCATCTGGGCGCCGCAGGAGGGGCAGTGATCGCTCACCGCTGCATCTTCAGCCGCGGCTGAAGGGGAGGTGTTTAAGAGTTGTGAAAGGGGCGACCTTCGGGCGGTCCGAACCAGGATGTTCACAACTTCGTCGCAACGTGAGGTGACACTTGCGGCCGAAGCGTGACCACCGCCAGTGACGACGAGGGTGTGAAAAAGGCCGGCGCCAAGCGCTGCGTCGAGTGCGGCGCGCCCGTGTCCGGCAAGCGCGAGCAGTGTCTGGAGTGCCGCTTCATGCCCTCCCCCTGGGCCGCCGCCGTCGCAGTGATGGGGATGCTCACGCTCGGCGTCCTGCTCGGCTCCGCGACCAGCCAGGTCGCCCAGAGCGCCGGCCTCACCTCGATCCTGCTGGAAGCCCCGGCCGCGGCGCCGGCGCCGGCGCCCGAACCGGCGGCGAGCGGGCCGGCAGCGGTGGCGGCCGCACCGGCCCCCCTGCCCGCCACCGCCTCCAGCTTTCCGGAACCGCTCCCGCTGCCCGAAGAAGCGGCCGCCGAAGAACCGGCGCCGGCGCCCGCGCCGCCACCGGAAATACCCGAAGAAGAAACGCTGCCGCCGGTCAAACACGTATTCCTGATCGTGCTCGAAGCGGGTGGCTTCGACGAATACTTCGGCCCCGGCTCAATCACCCCCTATCTGGCCCAGGACCTGACCGCCAAAGGCGAGCTGATCTCCAACTACTACGCGGTCGCCGGCAGCGACCTGGCGAACCAGATCGCGCTGCTGAGCGGTCAGGGGCCGACGCCGGAGACGATCGCCGAATGCCCGACCTACGCCGACGTCGCCCCCGGCACCCTCTCCGCCGCGGGACAGGTCGAAGGCTCCGGCTGCATCTACCCGGCGACGACGCCGACGCTGCCGGCGCAGCTGGCCGAGAAGGGACTGCGGGCCAAGGCCTACGTCGAAGGCCTCGCCGAACCGTGCGTCCACGAAGAGGGGCGCCGCAACCCGTTCGTCTACTTCCACTCGCTCCTCGAAGATCCGGAGTGCGCGAAAACCGACGTCGGGCTCGACCAGCTCGCCTTCGACCTCAAAGACGCGAAAAAGACCCCGGCGCTGTCCTACCTCGTCCCCAACGCCTGCCACGAAGGCGGGCCCGTGCCCTGCGACCCGGCCGCCCCCACCGGCCCGCTCGCGGCGGAAGAGTTCCTGCGGCGGGTGGTGCCGGCGATCGAAGCCTCGCCCGCGTTCAAGGAAGGCGGGCTGATCGCGATCGCCTCGACCGAGGCGCCACCGACGGCGGCGGAGCCCGACACGAGCGCCTGCTGCGTCTCGCCCGAATATCCGAACCTGCCGCCCCCGGCCCCCGCGGAACCGGCCGTCGGCCCGGTCAAACCGAGCGGCGGCGGGGGCAGGGTCGGGCTGCTGGCGCTCTCGCCCTTCGTCGAACCCGGCAGCGTCGAAGAAACCGGCTACTTCAACCACTTCTCGCTGCTGCTGACGATCGAGGAACTGTTCGGCCTCGAAAAGCTCGGCTACGCGAGCGAACCGGCGCTGGTCCCGTTCGGCGCAACCGTGTTCAACGCGGCCGCCGGCGAGGAAGCGCCGCTCAAGCGGCCAGCCGGGCCGGCGAAGAGCCGTTCTCGTCGCCGTTGAGGAGGTCGAGGATGACCCCCTCGCGCAGGCCTCCCTTGCCGATCTGCAGCGGCTGACCGAGCAGGTCGGAGACCTTCTCCAGGAGCAGCACGCCGGTGGCGAGGATGCGGACCCGGACCGGGTCGAGCTCGAAGCGGCGGGCGACGTCGGCCGCGGGATCGCCGCAGAGCACGCGGATGCCGCGCTCCAGCGTCTCGTACTCGAGCACGGTCCCGACCAGCCGCCGCAACGAGGTGGCGCTGCCGCCGACCGCCACCGCCTGCTCGGGGCGCTCGACCTCGACTCCCTCGAAGATGTCGTCGATACGGTCGCGGACCCTGCGGATCTCCGCCGCCGAGGGCGGGTCGGAGGCGATCAGCTCGTCAGCGAGGACGCCGGAGCCGACCCGCCAGGAGCGCACCTTCTCGACCCCGCCGGCGACGGAGCCGAGGATGACCTCGGTGGAGCCGCCGCCGACGTCGACGACGCCGATCCTGCCCGCCACCGGGTGGCCGAGGCCCTTGGTGGCGCCGATGAACGAGAGCCTCCCCTCCTCCTCGTCGCTGAGCACGTCGACCGGCACCCCCGCCGCCTTGGCGATCGCCGCCGCGACCCGCTCGCCGTTGGAGGCCTCGCGGACGGCCGCCGTCGCCACCGCGCGGATCTCCTTCGCGCCCAGCTCTTCGGCCAGCCGCACCTGCGTCGCGACCACCTCGCAGACCTCCTCGACCTTGTCCGGGCAGATCGCCCCGTCCTCGTCAAGCGCCTTGTTGATGCGCGTGTACGCCCGCTGCTCCATCACCTTCTTCAGTTGCCCGCCAACCGGCTCCGCCACGAGCACGCGCGTCGTATTCGAACCGATATCTATGGCTGCGCAGAGCATTCGCGGGGGTTTTCCATGTTCCCAAACCGCCCGGATCTCACACGAACGCTTCGTGGGCGCCGCTCGCCTAACCCTCGGGATGTGAGGCGTCCTCGAACTCCCGGAACAGCCCCGTGACCACGAAGGCGACCTGCTCGCCGATGTCGACCGCGTTGTCGCCGATCCGCTCGACCGCGCGCGCCGCCAGCAGCATCGTCATCGCCCACTCGCGCTTGTCGGCGTCGTCGCCGATCTCCAGAGCGAGGCGGAAGCAGTCGCGGTTGAGGTCGTCGACCACGTCGTCGAGCCGGACCAGGTCCCGCGCCATCTCGACGTCGCGGTCGCCGAAGGCGCGCTTGGCCTGGGAGATCAGGGTGCGGGTCTGCTTGCCCATCGCCAGGATCAGCCCCACCATCTCCTCGTCGGCGGGCGGTTCGTTGCCTGACAGCGGGATCATCTTGCAGACGTTCACGCACTGGTCGCCCATGCGCTCGATGTTCTTGAGCACGTGCAGGAGGGCCGAGATCAGCCGCAGGTCGGTCGCCACCGGCGACTGCGTCGCCAGCAGCGTGATCAGGCTCTGGTGCACCTCCAGGTAGCGGCCGTCGATGCGGTCGTCGTCGGCGACGACGATCTGCGCCAGCTCGACGTCCTGGTGCTCGACCGCTTCCAGGGTGCGCCCGAGCGCGATGCTGACCAGGTCGAGGCCGCCGAGGGCGCTTTCCTCGAGCTGTTCGAGTTCCTCCTGATACTGGACCCGGACCCCCTCGGGCATCAGCCGACCTTCCCGGAGACGTAGTCCTCGGTGCGCTTGTCGGCCGGGTTGGTGAAGACCTTCTCGGTCTCGTCGTACTCGACCAGGCGGCCCCAGCGGTTCTGCTCGGTGGCGTCGAGCTCGACCATCAGGAAGGCGGTGCGGTCGGAGACCCGTGCCGCCTGCTGCATGTTGTGGGTGACGATCACGATCGAGAACTCGTCCTTCAGCTGAACCATCAGATCCTCGATCTTGCCGGTCGAGATCGGGTCCAGGGCCGAGCAGGGCTCGTCCATCAGGATCACGTCGGGCTGGACGGCGATGCAGCGGGCGATGCAGAGGCGCTGCTGCTGACCGCCGGACATGCCGAAGGCGTTGGAGTCGAGGCGGTCCTTCACCTCGTCCCAGAGGGCGGCGCTGCGCAGGGCTTTCTCGACCTTCTCGTCGAGGCCGTCCTTTGCGCCGAGGATGCGCGGGCCGAAGGCGACGTTGTCGTAGATCGACTTCGGGAACGGGTTCGGTTTCTGGAAGACCATCCCGATCAGCTTGCGGACCTGGACCGGGTCGACGGTCGGGCCGTAGAGGTCCTCGCCGTGGTAGAGCAGCTCGCCGCCGACTTCGGCGGCGGGGATCAGGTCGTTCATCCGGTTGAGGCAGCGCAGCAGCGTGCTCTTGCCGCAACCGGAGGGGCCGATCAGGGCGGTGATGTCCTTGTGGCGGATGTCCATCGTGATCCCCTTGACCGCGGCGACGCCGTCGTAATGCACGTCGATGTCGTGCAGCTCGAAGACCTTCTCCCCGCTGCTGTCGGGGTGCTGGAACTCCTCGGGGCGCACGGTGATGCGCACCTCCTCGCGCGTCACTGGTCTGCCAACAGTTCTGTTACCCACACTGGATCACCTACCACCTTTGCTCGTAGCGATTTCGCAGCCAGATCGCGAAGGAGTTCATCGCCAGGAGGACGACGAGCATCACGAGGATTCCGGCTGCCGCCAAAGTCTGGAACTCGTCCTGGGGGCGGACGGCGTAGTTGAAGATCTGCACCGGCAGGGCCGAGTAGCCGTCCGGCGAGAACGGCGTCGGGTCGAAGGTGACGAAGACCGTGGCCCCGACCAGGAGCAGCGGCGCCGTCTCCCCCAGCGCCCGCGAGACGGCGAGGATGACGCCGGTGGCGATGCCCGGGACCGAGGCCGGCAGCACCTGGGTGCGGATCGTCTGCCACTTGGTCGCGCCCAGCGCCAGCGAGCCCTGGCGGATCGAGTCCGGGACCGCCCGGATCGCCTCGCGGGCGGCGATGATCACCATCGGCAGCACCAGCAGGGCGAGGGTGAGCGAGCCGGCGGCGAGGATGAAGCCGAGGTCGAGCGGCCCGCGCACGATGAAGGCGAGGCCAAGGATGCCGTAGATGATCGAGGGGACCGCGGCGAGGTTCTGGATGTTGATCTCGATCGCCCGGTTCCACCAGCGCGACCTGTCGGCGTACTCCTCGAGGTAGAGGGCGGCGCCGATCCCGATCGGGACGACGAAGAGGATGACGCCGGCGATCAGCTCCAGCGAGCCGATGATCGCCGGCCGGAAGCCGGCCTGGTCCGGGTTGATCGTCGAGGGCGGGTTGGTGAAGAGGTCGAGGCTGAGCGCCGAGTGGCCCTTGGCGAAGGCCTGGATCACGAGGGCGAAGAGGCCGGCGAGGGCGATCAGGATCGAGAGCAGCAGCAGCCCGGCGAAGAGCGTGTTGCGGATCACGTCCGCGCGCGGCTGCTCGCTCAGCATCGCCTTGGTCGTCGCCCGGGCCCCGGCCACGGCGAGGCGGTTGCGCGGCACCGACGCGTCGGAGGCCATCACTCGTACACCTCGCGGTACTTGCGGACGAGGCGGATGCTGATCATGTTCATCACCAGGGTGATCAGGAAGAGCAGGGTGCCGACCGCGAAGACCGATTTGTAGTCGATCGACCCGGCCGGGATGTCGCCGGTCGCGGTGACCGCGATGTAGGAGGTCATCGCCTGGATCGCTTCGACCGGGTTGAAGGTGAAGTGCGGGGTCGAGCCGGCGGCGAGGACGACGATCATCGTCTCGCCGAGGGCGCGCGAGATCGCCAGCACGATCGAGGCGACGATGCCCGAGAGGGCGGCGGGGAAGACGACCCTGGTCGCGACCTCCATCTTCGTCGCCCCCATCGCGTAGGCGCCTTCGCGCAGCCCGCGCGGGACGGCGGACATCGCGTCCTCGGAGAGCGAGGCGATGATCGGGACGATCATCAGGCCGATGCCGAGGCCGGCGGCCAGCGCCATGAACGGCTTGCCGACGGCGCCGCCGAGCAGGCCGTCGGGCCAGAGCGGCTGGATGATCTCCGGCAGGATGAAGCTGACGGCGAAGAAGCCGATCGCCACGGTGGGGATGCCGGCGAGGATCTCCAGCACCGGCTTCAGCGTCTTGCGCACCCGCGGCCGCGCGTACTCGCTCAGGTAGATCGCCGAGCCAAGCCCGATCGGGACCGCGAAGAGCATCCCCCAGAGGGTGACGTTGAGGGTGCCGGCGACGATCGCCAGGACACCGAAGCTGGGGGGCTGGAACTGCGGGGTCCAGTCGGTGCCGAAGAGGAAGTCGCCGATCGGGACGACTTCGAAGAAGCCGATCGTCGGCCCGATCAGGGAGACGACGATCGCGGTCGTGGTGAGGACCGAGAGCAGCCCGCAGAGGGCGAGGAGGGCGTGGATGGCCTTCTCGCCGTAGCGGGGGCTGGACGCCTGGAGCCGGCGGGGGGGCTTCCCCGCCGGCTCGATCGCCCCAGTGCTGGTCGCGCTCATCTCACCTCACGGATCGGGCTAGGCGCCGATCTTCGCCGCGGCTGCTTCGGATTCGCTCAGCTGTTCTTCGGTGAGCGGGACGAAGCCGACCGCTTCGGTGATCCCGGTCACGGTTTCGAGGTAGTACTCGATGAACGCCTTGACCTCCGGCTTCTTCAGCGCGGCGTCGCTCGGGTAGATGAAGAGCGGCCGGCTGAGCGGGGCGTAGGAGCCGTCCTGAGCGGTTTCGACCGACGGCGCGACGCAGCCCTTGCCGTTGTCGACTTCCAGGGCGCTGACGCTGCCTTCGTTCTCGGTGAAGTAGGAGAAGCCGGCGTAGCCCATGCCGCCGGGCGAGCCTTCGACGCCTTTGACCGTGGCGTTGTCGTCCTCGCCGACGTTGTTGTAGTCCTTGCGGGTGATCCCCTCTTCGCCGTTGACCTGTTCGGTGAAGTAGTCGAAGGTGCCGGAATCGGTGCCCGGGCCATAGAGCGAGAGCGTCTCGTCGAAGCTCTCCTGCAGGTTGGGGATTTCATCCCAGTTGGAGATCTTCGAGTCGGGGCCCCAGATCGCCCCCAGCTGGTCGACGGTGAGGCATTTGACCGGGTTCTGCGGGTTGATCATCACGGTCAGGGCGTCGGTGGCGACGCGCACGTCCTCGAAGCCGACGCCGTTCTTCTTGCAGGTCGCGACCTCGTCGGACTCGATTTCCCGCGAGGCGTCGCTGATGTCGGTCTCGCCGGCGCAGAATTTTTCGAAGCCGCCGCCGGTGCCGGAGGTGCCGACCGTCACCTTGACGCCCGGGTTCGCGCTCTGGAATTCCTCGGCAACCGCTTCCGTCAAAGGCGCGACCGTGCTCGAACCGTCGATCCGGATCGTCCCGGAGAGGTCTTCCCCACCGCCGCCGGTCGTATCGCCGTCGCTGCTGCCGCATGCCGCCACCGCTACTGCCAGGACGGCCGCGGAAGCGATGACCGTGAGCCACTTAGAGCTAGTCACTCTGTCTCCTTGATTTCGTTTTGCTGCTGTTTTGCCGGCCCGGGGGCCGAGGTCGAGAGGACACTTTCAGCGGCATCTGCGCAGCTTGTTACCTCGCTGTATCGAGGTTGTGAAAAAGATGTAAAAGACCGAAGAAGCGCGGGGCCCTTCAGCCATCGGGCGAGAAGCGGTAGCCGATGCCGTTGTGGGTGTGGATCAGCCGTGCCTCCGGCAGGGCCTCGCCGAGCTTGGCGCGCAGGCGGCTGACGTAGACGTCGACCGAGCGGTCCTCGGGCCGCGGCCGGCCTCCCCAGACCTCGGTGAACAGCTCCTCGCGGGTCATGATCCGCTGCGGGTGGGAGGCGAGCGTGACCAGCAGCTGCAGCTCCCGCATGGTCAGGCTGAGCGGTCGCCCGTCGACCAGGGCCGCGTGCTCCTCAGGGCGGATCTCGAGCCGCCCGGCGGCCAGCTGCGGCGTCTTCTCCGTTCCCGTCGCCATGCCTGTCGAGCCTGGCGCGGAGGAGCGGCGCGGCGGTTACCTCGCGGTGAAGCTCTTGTGAACGATCTGTGAAGAGGGGGCGGCCTGGGGCGCGGCGGAAGCCGCGGCCGGCCGCAGCTCCTCCTCGACGATGCCCGCCGGTTCGGGATCGAAGCGGTAGCCGATCCCGAAATGGGTGTGGATGTAGGACCAGCTCGGGGAGTGCTTCTCGAGCTTCTGGCGCAGCTTGCGGATGAAGACGTCGACCGAGCGGTCGCCGTGGGCCATCGCGTATCCCCAGACCCGCTGATAGATCGTCTCCCGCTCCAGCACCTGGCCGCGCTCCTCGGCCAGCAGGTGCAGGAGCTCGAACTCGCGACGGGTCAGGTCGAGCGCCTCCTCGCCGACGAAGGCCTGGAAGCGGTCGGGCCGGATCTGGAGGTCGCCGGCGGTGACCGGCGGCGCCTCGAGCTCGCGGCGGCCGCGACGGCGCCGGCGGGTGACGGCTTCGATCCGCGCCATCGCCTCCTCGGGGTGGCAGGGCTTGGTGATCCAGTCGTCGACGCCGAGGCGCAGGCCGCGCACCCGCTGAGCGACCGTCGAGCGACCGGTGCAGACGACGAGGCCGAGATCGGGCAGGACCGAGGCGACGCGCTCGAGGTAGTCCCAGTTTTCGTCGCCCAGCAGCTCCGGGTCGAGCAGGAGCGCGTTCAGCTTCATCGCGACGAGGTCGCGCGGCGGCACCCCACCGCTGCTGTGGTGCAGCTGCCAGTCGGCGGCGCTGGCGCGCTTGGCCAGGACGGTGACGAAGCCACTGTCGTTATCGATCACGGCGAGGCGGACGATGGGTCGATTGTATGCACCCCGAGAGGCAGAACCCCCTGCGTTCACAGGATTTTCACCGCCCTCATGCCTGCAATTTGGGCCAAACCGGTCAACTGATGGCCCCGGCCGCCGCCAGCAGGAGCACGAGCGCGCCCAGGGCCACCCGGTAGACGACGAAGATCCGCAGCGAGTGCGTGCCCAGGTAGCGCAGCAGCCAGGCGATCGCCGCGTAGCCGGTGACGAAGGCGACCAGGGTCGCGATCGCCGTCGCCGCCGCCGAGGGACTGCCGTTTTCGCCGACCTTGCGCAGCTCGAAGAGGCCGCTGAGGACGACCGCCGGGACCGAGAGCAGGAACGAGTAGCGGGCGGCGGCGACGCGGTCGAAGTCGCGGAACAGACCGGCCGAGATCGTCGCCCCCGAGCGCGAGACGCCCGGGATCAGCGCCAGCACCTGCGCCATCCCGACCCAGAGGCCGTCGCGCCCGTTCATCTCGGCCAGCGACCGCTCCCGCTTCCCCACCCGCTCGGCGGCCAGCATCACGAAGGAGAAGAGGATCAGGGCCGAGCCGATCAGGTAGAGGCTGCGGGCGCCGGACTCGATCTGGCTGCTGAAGACGATGCCGAAGATCGAGATCGGGATCGTGCCGAGGACGATGAACCAGCCGAGCCGGGCCTCCTGGCTGGCCCGCGGGATCGGCGTGCGCAGGTCGCGCAGCCAGGAGCGGGCGATGTTCCAGAGGTCGGCGCGGAAGTAGATCAGCACCGCCGCCATCGTCCCCAGCTGGATCACCGCGGTGAAGCCGGCGCCGGGGTCTTCCCAGCCGAGCAGGGCCGGGACGATCCGCAGGTGGCCGCTGGAGGAGATCGGCAGGAACTCGGTCAGCCCTTGCACGAGGCCGAGCACGAGGGCTTCGAGGGTGCTCATCGCGGCGCATCGTAGACGCCGTCGCGGTGCGCTAGATTTCCGCCCGTGAAGCGCACCGCGGCAACCCTGGTCTCGATCCTCGCCCTGATGCTGGTGCTGGCGCCGGCGGCGCTGGCCGAGAACGGCGTCGGCCTCGCCGGCCCCACCACCGACAAGACGGTGACCTTCTTCTGCTTCGGGGTGATCGCCTTCTTCGCGCTGATCCCGATCGTCGGCTCGCTGATCCAGGGCAAGCTGGAGAAGCGCAAGGAGCGCCGCCGCACCGATTTGCAGCGCTTCAGCTGAGCCGGAATCCGGTCAGCAGGCGTTTCTCGGTCTCACCCTCGATCTTCGCCACGACTTCGACCTGACCCGCCAGCGGGGTGTCGCGGATCTTCGTCGCCAGCAGGTCGTCGACCTGGAAGATGCCGGCGGAGTTGTTGAGCTCGATCTCGATCCGCACCGCCCGCTCCTCCCCGGCCTCGATCCGCACCTCGTCGATGGCCGCGGCGGAGATCGAGTGGATCCCCTCGTGGCCGGCCTCGATCGGGATCCGGGTGCGGCCCTGGGCCATGTCGAGCGCGTCGGCGACGCGGACCACGCCGGCCTCCAGCGTGTAGGGCTCGCCGCGGCGGCGATGGCCGATGATCGCGTGCAGGACCTCCGAGGCGACGACCGTGCGCTCGGGCTCGCGGTAGGCGCCGGCGAGCAGCCGCTCCAGCGCCCCGCCGGCGAGGAACAGCGAGTAGGCCTCGTGGTCGGCGCGGTGGATCGACATGCCGACGTCGTGCAGGAGGGCGCCGGCGGCGACGACCACCTCGGCGTCGCGCTCGCGCATCCCGTGGTCGGCGACCATCGCCGGCTCGGCCCCGGCCTTGACCAGCAGGCGCAGCAGCCGCAGGGCGATGTTGAGGACGATCTGCATGTGGACCCAGGAGTGGTCCGACATCCCCAGCCGCTCGGACTGGACCTGGGTCATGTACCACCAGGCCCGCACCTGGTCGTCGCCGTTGACCGCCTCGAGGAAGCTCTCGAGCTTGCGGTTGCCGCGGGTCGGGGCCCGCACCTGCGCCTCGGCGATCGCCTCCTTCGGCGGCTTGCGACCGGGGCCCTGCGGATCGGGCGTCGGGACGGCGTCGCTCATCGGCCGGATCGTAGGGGAGGGACCGGGCGCCCCCTCCCCGGCGCCGCGCTCAGCCGCAGACGGGCCAGGGGCTGGAGCCCGACTGCGCGTAGAGCAGCGCCGCGCGGTAGTCCTGCTCGGACTCGGGGGCGGCGGCGGGGTCGCCGGAGCCGCCGACCGATTCCCAGGTGCCGAAGTCGAACTGGTATTTGCCGCGGTAGGAGCCGTCGGAGGAAACCGCGGTCGGGTCGCCGCCGGACTCGCAGGCGGCGATCGATTCCAGCGTGCCGATGGTGACGCCGCCGGGGAGGCTGGCGAAGAGCTCGCGGCGCTGCCTACGGACCTCGGCCCGGTGTTCGGCGCGGATCCGGTGCGTGACCGTGTCGATCACGTGGTGGAAGCGGTCGATCGGGCGCTGCAGCGGCGCGATCCGGGCGACCTCGGCGCGGCCGACGGCGACGCCGTCGTCGCCTCCCGACCCATGCGCCGCGAAGGCGGCGGCGGGGAAGGCGAGAGCGGCGAGCAGGACAGGGGCGATATGTGTGCGTTTTGTGAGCAAGCGCGGGACCGTGGCGGTATTTCCGGCCCCGATGGGTGAGCGCGATCACGCATATCCCTTCTATGTAGAAGCGCCGATCCGCACAGAACGCCACGAGATGTCAACAAGACTTGACGACAAAAGATGTCAATTTTTTCTGTCCGACCTGATAGACAGGGTGTCTACACGCTGTTGCAAAACGCAACAGGGCATGGAGCGGTTGCGGGAGACCGACCGCTCGCAGCGAAACAGATGGTTGCCGGTTTTTCTCGATACCGGCCAGAAGAGCAAAAATTGAAATTGCGAAACAAAGCCGGTGATAAGAACGGAGTCGCCGTGATCCCCCTTGCTAGAGGTGGTCATGGATCACGACGACTCCGAGTTGGCACGGCCGAGTGGCCGTTCGATCATGCCCGCGCCTCCCGACGGAATCGGGGGCGCGGGCTGATCGGCCTAGGCTGCCAGGGCAGCTTCGGCGGATTTGTACAACCGGACATACCACAGGGGTCCGGCTTCGCTGCTGACTCCCAGCAGCGGGAACTGCTCTCCCTTGTCGAGCCACTTCGGCGAGATACCAGTCTCTTCACCGAAGTGACCGACGAGGGCGTACTGGCCGGCGATTTCAACACGCTCGCCGGGAGCGTTTCTCATGATCGGGGCCATGCCCCGCCTTCCTGTCGCGATGGATACGGATACCCCCTGAGCCGTTTCGGGCTGCAACCCTGCGGCTCGGGGGCTATTCACCCTTTTCTGGGCTAACTCCGCAGGATCGCCCACAGGGTGGACGCCAAAACTGCGCGCTTTCGGTGCCTGTTGCCTACATCAGAGTTCTTTAGTCCGTGTCAAGCCACTTGACAATTGAGACTTTGTCAAGTAGCTTTACACCATGCCACCGGCCAATCGCCACGAACCGCGTCGAGCCAAGTCCTCGACCTCGGACTACTCGGTTACCGAGTTCCTAGCCGAGTTCCCCGACGATGCCGCTTGCCTGGAGCACCTGTGGCGGACCCGCCACTCTCCTGACGGGGAACACGCTCACTGTCCGCGCTGCGACTGCGAGCGGGTCTTCAAGCGCTACGCGACCAAACAGCAGCGCCAGTCATGGACCTGCACGGGCTGCGGCCACCATCTGCATCCGACCGCCGGAACGATCTTCCACCGTTCCTCGACCTCGCTGCGGCTCTGGTTCCACGCCATGTACCTGATGACGAGCACTCGCTGCGGCATATCTGCCAAGCAGCTAGAGCGAGAGCTTGGAGTCCACTACAAGACCGCCTGGCGAATGTTCAACAAGATCCGAAACGAGCTGATGGGGGAACCCGAGTTGTCCCTGCCGCTCACCGGCGAGGTTGAGGTAGACGAGACCTCTTGGGGCGGGAAGCCCCGGCGCAAGCTGAAAACCCGCAAAGAGATCGCCGCCTTCCGAGAGGCGAAGACGACCGTGCTGGGGATGGTCGAGCGCGGTGGGCGAGTGCGGCTGCGGGTTATCGCGTCGCGCAGAGGCGAGCCCTTAAGTGGAGCCGTGCGGGCCAACCTCAACCCGGAGGCGATCCTGTTCACCGATGACTGGATGGCCTACAAGCCGCTCTCTCGCGAGTATGCCGACCATCGGGTGATCAACCACTCCGCCGGCGAGTACGTCATCGGAGACATCTACACGAACACCATCGAGGGCTTCTTCGGCAATCTCAAGACGGGGATGCGGGGCACCTACAAGCAGGTCTCCAAGAAGTGGCTCCAGTCCTACTTGGACGAGTACGCGTGGCGCTATAACCAGCGCTTCCGAGGCCACCGCTCGATGTTCCACCTGCTCATGGATCGGGCGGCGGCACATGAGTGATCACTCGGACCAACTGAAACTGATCCGGAAAGCTGCCAAGCGACGCGCTGCGGCGAAGAAGGAGATGCTGGGCGCGACCGACGAGCTTCGCGTCTATTGCTTGCAGGCGAAATACCTTGGCATCCCCGTCACCCAGATTGCTTCTGAGGCCGGTCTTTCCCGGCAGGGCGTTTACGACTTGCTGGAGGAGCGACCTTAGCCAGGTTGGCGTCAAAGTCACCTTTGGTCGGGACCGGGATCTCAAGCCCCTTCTCGGTCTTCTGCTTCTTCGCCATAGAGACAGGCTAGCTCTCGCCGAAGCGCCCCCGGCGCTGCTCGCCCGGCTTCCACTCGATTCCGGCAAGCAATTCGGCGGGAGACGCCTCCAGCGAGGCCGCGAGCTTCACAAGCGTGTCGATCCTCGCCACCCGCAGCCCTCGCTCCAACTGGCTTACCTCGGTGCGATGAACCGAAGCCCGAACCGCCAACTCATCCTGCGACACGCCCGCCGCCCGCCTCACCCGTTTGAGGTTGTCGCCGAAGCGGGCGGCTATGTCGATCACGGCAGTTCCAGCCAGTCGAAGTGCCGGGCGGGCAGCGCGGGCAAGACGATCTCGTCCACACAGAACAGCAGTCCAACGCTGTGGAGGACGAACACCGCCCTTTCCATCGGTCTCCCCCCGAAACCGCGCTCACGCAGGTCTTGGCGCGTCAGGTGCTTAGGGAATTCGTGTAGCACCGTGCCGAGAATGGCGCGCTGCAACTGCTTGTTCTCGCGGTCGCTGATTGGCCGCGGAATACGATGGCCGTGCATGGGAGCTTCCACCTCCTGTGCCGGGCCGGGGGGCCGTTTGCGCGGCTGCCCCGGCCGTCTCTGTTGTCGGCGAGGACGCTAGAAAGCCGGCTCGATGGATTCCGCTTCTACAGAGATGGGATAGGTGTGAGCGCGATCACACAACGACGCTCATAAGCGCCAATCCGCACAAGCCCAGGCACGACCCCTCCTCCCCACCCCATCCCTGCAACCCGAACTGCATCAAATTTCCGGGCCGGCAGGCCGGAAACTTGATGCAGTTCGGGCATCCGGCATGATCCGCGGATCGCCGATCACTCGACAACGCGGCTGCTGCTCGCCTGCCCGGACCGGCCGGGGCTGATCGCGCGGGTCAGCGGCTTCCTCGCCGACGCCGGCCTCAACATCGTCGACGCCGACCAGCACTCGACCGCCGAGGGGCGCTTCTTCATGCGGATGGTCTTCGACCCGGTGCCGGCCGCGCAGCGCGAGGCGCTGCACGAGCGCTTCGCCGCCGAGCTGGGCGAGCCGTTCGAGATGGAGCACCGCTTTGCCGAGTCGGACGTCCGCAAGCGGGCGGCGATCATGGTCTCGCGCGAAGACCACTGCCTCTCCGACCTGCTCTGGCGCTGGCGCAACGGCGAGCTCGAGTGCGAGCTGATCGGGGTGATCTCCAACCATCCCGACCACCGCGACCAGGTCGAGGCGGTCGGCCTCCCCTTCCACCACGTCCCGGTCGAGGCCGGCGACAAGGACGAGGCCGAGGCGCGGATCCGCGAGCTGCTCGGCGCCGATCTCGACCTGCTCGTCCTCGCCCGCTACATGCAGATCCTCTCGCCCGGGTTCCTGCGCGGGCTCGGCGCCCCGGCGATCAACATCCACCACAGCTTCCTGCCCGCCTTCGTCGGCGCCGACCCCTACCGCAAGGCGCACGAGCGCGGGGTGAAGCTGATCGGCGCCACCGCCCACTACGTCACCGACGAGCTCGACGCCGGACCGATCATCGACCAGGACGTGACCCGGGTCAGCCACAGCGACGAGGTGCCGGACCTGGTCCGGATCGGCCGCGACATCGAGCGCCTGGTCCTCGCCCGCGCGGTCATGGCCCACCTCGACGACCGCGTCCTGCTCGACGGCGAGCGCACGATCGTCTTCTGATGACCCGAGGGGCGCTCCCGCCTGGCCCGAAGATGCCCGCGATCGGTCAGGCCGTGCGCTACCTGCGCGACCCACTCGGCTTTCTCACCGAGTACCGGCGCCGCTACGGCGACGTCTTCACCGTCTCCTTCCCCTTCTTCGGCGACATCGTCTACGTGACCAGCCCGGAGCTGGTCAAAGAGCTCTTCACCGGCTCCCCCGCGGAGTTTCACGCGGGCGAGGCCAACGCCACCGTGCTGGAGCCGGCGCTGGGCCCGAACTCCGTCCTCACCCTGGACGACGAGCCCCACATGCAGCAGCGCAAGCTGCTGCTGCCGCCGTTTCACGGCGAGCGGGTGCGCCGCTACGGCGAGCTGATCCGTGAGACCACCCGCCGCGAGATGGAGAGCTGGCCGGTCGGCGAGCCCTTCGCCCTGCGACCGCATACCCAGCGGATCACCCTCTCGGTAATCCTGCGCGCCGTCTTCGGCATCGAGGACCCCGCCCGGGTCGACCGGGCCACCGCGCTGATCGACGAGTTCGCCGACCGCGTCAACGTCATCACCAAGTTCCCGATGCTGCGGCGGGACCTCGGTCGCTTCAGTCCCTGGCGCCGCTTTCTGGCGGCCCGCGGGAATCTCGACGACTTCCTCTACGAAGAGATCGCGCTGCGCCGGACCGAAGCGGGGGTCGAGGAGCGCGACGACGTCCTCTCGCTGCTGCTCGGCGCGCGCCACGACAACGGCAGCCCGATGAGCGACGAAGAGCTGCGCGACGAGCTGCTGACCGTGATCGGCGCCGGCCACGAGACGACGGCGACCGCCCTGGCCTGGGCGATGGAGCGTCTGCTGCGCAGCCCGCAAGCGCTGGCGCGCCTGCGCGAGTCGGTCGCGGCGGGGGAGGACGGCTACCTGGAAGCGACCGTGAAAGAGACGCTGCGGGCACGGCCGGTGATCCTCGACGTCGTGCGCAAGCTGACCGCCCCCGCCACGATCGGCGGCTATGAGCTGGAGCCGGGGCGCTTCGTCCTGGCGGCGATAGCCGCCCTGCACTACCGCGAGGACGTCTTTCCCGAGCCCGAGCAGTTCCGGCCCGAGCGCTTCCTCGACGCCAAGGTCGACAACTACGCCTGGATCCCCTTCGGCGGCGGCGTCCGCCGCTGCATCGGCGCCGCCTTCGCCGAGTACGAGATGCGAATCGTGCTGCGCGAGTTCGTCGCCCGGGCGGCGCTGAGCGCCCCCGACCCGAAGCCGGAGCGGGTGGCGGTCCGCCACATCACGCTCGCCCCCGCCAAGGGCGCCCGGGTCGTGCTCGAGCGTCCGCTCGCCGCCTAGCTCGGCGCCGGCTCGGACTCGGCCCTGGCCTGGGCGAGCTCCCACTGGGCCAGCAGCTCCTCGACCGCCTGCTTGGCCTCGCGGTGGCGGGCTTCGCCGCGCTCGATCCGGCCCGGGCTCGACCAGGCGGCGGGGTCGGCCAGCTCCTCCTCGACCTGACGCAGCGCCGCTTCGGCGCGCTCGATCCGCCCCTCCAGCCGCGCCGCCTTCTTCGCCGCTTTCTGGGCGTCCTTGGTGGCGCTGTACTTGCGGCCCCCACCGGCCGGCGCCGGCTTGGCGGCGGCCGTCGCGGCCGCCTCGCGCTCGTCGCGGCGGCGCTGGTACTCGGCCCAGCCGCTCGGGTGGCTGCTCAGCTCGCCGTCCTCGCAGACCAGGGTGCGGCTGCCGACCGCCTCCAGCAGCGCCCGGTCGTGGGAGATCAGGAGGACGGCGCCCTCGAACTCGGTCAGCGCGTCCTCGAGCGCCTCGCGGCTCTCGATGTCGAGGTGGTTGGTGGGCTCGTCGAGGATCAGCACATTGGCGCCGGAGGCGACCAGGATCGCCAGCGAGAGCCGCCGCTGCTCGCCGCCGGAGATGTCGCTGAGCTGCTTCTCGGCGTCGGCGCCGGAGAAGAGGAACCCGCCCAGCAGCGCCCGCGCCTTGGGGCCGGCGAGCCCGGTCTCGCGCTGGGCGGCGTCGAGCACGGTGCCCTCGCCGGCGGCGCTGTCGGCGTGCTGGGAGAGGTAGCCGAGCTTGACGTTGTGGCCGCTGCGGACGCTGCCCGAGGCGGGCTCGCGCTGGCCGGCGAGGGTCTCGATCAGGGTCGTCTTGCCGCTGCCGTTGGCGCCGACCAGGACCGCGTGCTCGCCGCGCTCGAGCTCGAGCTGGGCGCCGTCGAGCAGGATCCGCCCCGGCACCTCGATCCTGCCGTTGACGAGTTTCAGCACCACCCGCCCCGGGCGCTCCGGCGGTTTGAAGGAGAAGCGCAGGCGGCGGCTGTCGCGGCGTTCGGCCCGCGGCCCGTCCTTCTTCTTCCTGTCGATCTGCTTGATCCGCGACTGCGCCTGGCGCGCCTTGGTCGCCTTGTAGCGGAAGCGCTCGACGAAGCGCTCCATCCGCTCGATCTCGGCCTGCTGGCGCTCGATCGCCTTGCCGAGGGCGATCTGGCGCGCCGCCTGCTCCTGGCGCCAGGCGTGCCAGGGGCCGGCGAAGAAGCGCGCGCGCTGGGCCTCCAGCTCCAGCACCGAGGTCCCGACCGCCTCCAGGAACCAGCGGTCGTGGGCGACGAGGACGACGGCGGCGTCGAGCTCGACCAGATAGGACTCGAGCCACTCCAGCGAGGGGATGTCGAGGTGGTTGGTGGGCTCGTCCAGCAGCAGCAGGTCGGGCTTGGCCGCCAGCGCCCGGGCCAGCGAGGCCCGGGTCAGCTCGCCGCCGGAGAAGGTCGCGAGCGAGCGCTCGGACTGCTCCGGCTCGAAGCCGAGGCCGCGCAGCACTTCCAGCACCCGGTCGCGCCAGCGGTAGCCGCCGCCGGCTTCGAGCCGGTGCTGGGCGGCGGCGTAGGCGGCCATCGTCTCCTCGTCGGCGCCCTGCGACATCGCGCCCTCGAGCCGCTCCAGCTCGGCCTCGGTCTCGAGCATGTCGGTACGCCCGGCGAACACGTACTCGCCCAGGGTCGCGGTCGAGTCGCGCGGCGGCCGCTGGTCGTGCAGGGCGACCCGGGCGCCGCGGCCGAGCGTGACCGTGCCCGAGTCCGGGGTCAGCGCGCCGGCCAGAACCCGCAGCAGCGTCGACTTGCCGGCGCCGTTGCGGCCGGAGAGGGTCATCCGTTCGCGCGGCTCCAGCTTGAAGGAGACGTCGGCGAACAGCAGCTTGCCGCCGACGTGGACGTCGATCGAGGTTGCGGTCGCGATCGCCATTGCAGGACCAAGTTAGATCACGCCTCGATACATCGTGATGGTCATAGGCCCCCAATGCATCGAGCGGCGATCTGCTCGATCGTGCCCATCGTGCGGCGGGTGTCGACGCCGACCGCGGCCTCGATCGCCTTCCAATCGAGATCGGACTCGAGCAGGCCGCCGCTCGGCAGCCAGTAGACCTCGCGTCCCTCGACCGCGAGCAGGTCCTCGTCGCTCGCCAGCGCCAGCACCTTCTTGCGCGCCGCCGCGCTCGGCTTCCTCGCCAGCAGCGAGACCTGGAGCTTGCCCTGCGACGCCGCCACCGTCCTGGCCGGGAAGGGCGCCAGGTCGGCGATCGCCGCCACCTCGGCGCAGCTGCGCAGGAAGACCGGGACCTCGTAGCCGAGCGCCTCCCCCAGCCCCGCTTCGATCGCCTTCGTCAGCGCCGCCTCGCTCCGCCGCTCGGCGGCGAAGATCACGTTGCCGCTGGCGCGGAAGGTGGCGACGTCGGCGAACCCGAGCGCCTCGAACTCGGCCCGCAGCTCGTCGTTCGCGATCCGCCGCCTGCCCAGGTTCATCCCGCGCAGAAAGGCCACGTAGCGCTCCATCCCCGCAGCCTACGACCCGCCCTCCCCCCTTGCGGGGAGAGGGCGGTTTCGATGGAGGCGCCGAGATTCGAACTCGGATCCGCGGACGCGGCGCGAGGGTGTCTACAGGTTTAGCCGGCGCTTGATTCTCGTCTCCCGGGGTCCGCGCCGGCGGGCACTACGGGAGACAGAGCCCTCTGAAATTTCCCCTGGAAGACGGGGCGATCCGCCTGGGTGAGCCCGCATTCTGAAGCCGGCTGCCCACCCTGCGGGCGAGGGTGGACCGACTCTCACAGCGCTTAGTTTCTAGCTAAGCGGCGAGGGCGAACTCATGGTCCGCACGTATTGGTTTGTGCCGGGGTTTAACGAGGCCTCCGGCAACCTCGACCTGCAACCACTCGCACGAATCGACCACGTCGAAGCCTGTCGCCCCCGTGCGTGCTGCGCTTGGAATTGTACGGTGTCGGGGATGGTGAGCCCGTGAGCGAGCAGGCCTACGACGCAATCGTGCTCGGCGCCGGGCCCACGGGCGAGGTCTGCGCCGGGCGGCTCGCCGACGGTGGCATGAGGGTCGCGATCGTCGAGCGCGACCTGATCGGCGGCGAATGCTCCTACTACGCCTGCATGCCCTCGAAGGCGCTGCTGCGCCCGGCCGACGTGCTGGCGGAGGCGCGCCGGGTCCCGGGGGTGACGGTCGCCGGCGACCTCGACCCGGAGGCGGTGCTCGCGCGCCGCGACGAGGTGATCCACGATCGCGACGACTCGGTGCAGCTGCCCTGGCTGGAAGAACGGGGGATCGATCTCTACCGTGGCGAGGCGCGCTTCGAGGGCGAGCGGCGGGTCGCCGTCGGCGACGACGTCCTGGTCGCCCGCGCCGCGGTCGTCGTCGCCACCGGCAGCGGCGCGGCGATGCCGCCGATCGACGGCCTCGACGGCGTCAAGGCGTGGAACAACCGCGACGCGACCACCGCCAAGGCGGTGCCGGAGAGCATGATCGTGCTCGGCGGCGGCCCGGTCGGCAGCGAGCTCTCGCAGGCCTGGGCTTCGCTCGGCACCCGGGTCGTCCTGGTCGAGGGCGGTCCGCACCTGCTCTCGCGCGAGGAGACCTTCGCCGGCGAAGAAGTGGAAGCCGCGCTGCGCGGGCGCTTCGGCGTCGACGTCCGCACCGGCGTCCAGGTCGAGCGCGTCGAGGCCGGCGGCCCTGGCGTCGTCGCCCAGCTCGGCAACGGCGACTCGGTCGAGGCAGCGCAGATCCTGGTCGCGGTCGGCCGCGTTCCCCACACGCGCGAGCTCGCCCTCGACGCCGCCGGGGTCGAGGCGGACGAGCACGGCTTCCTCGCGACCGACGACCGCCTTCGAGTGGGCGGCCGGGACTGGCTCTACGCGGTCGGCGACGTCAACGGCCGCGCCCTCTTCACCCACATGGGCAAGTACCAGGCCTGGGTCGCCTCGGAGAACCTGCTCGGCCGCGAGGTCGAAGCGATCGCCGAGGGCATCGGCTCGCCCCGGGTCACCTTCACCGATCCCCAGGTCGCCGCCGCCGGCAAGACGCTCGAGGCGGCCCGCGAAGCGGGCGTCGACGCGGTCGCGATCGACGTCCCCACCGACGGCTCGGCCGGCGCCAGCTTCCAGGGCAAGGGCAGCGGCGGCACCTCGCGGATCGTCGTCGACCAGGCGCGCCAGACGATCGTCGGCGCCACCTTCACCGGCTTCGAGACCGCCGACTTCCTGCAGGCGGCGACGGTCGCGATCGTCGGCGCGGTGCCGCTTGCGCGCCTGCGCCACGCGGTCGCCCCCTACCCGAGCCGCAGCGAGATTTGGCTCAAGCTGCTGGAGAAGTACGGGGCCTAACTACCGGGAGGGTCTTAAGGCGAGGTCCAGGCTTCGCCTGGCCAGGACGAAAGAGCGAGCGTGCTCTGCACGTGAGCGAAAGAGGACGCCGCCAGGCGAAGCCTGGGGCGGCCATTCAGACCGTCGAGCGCTGCTTCAGGTCCTCTAGGAGATCCTGTGGGAAGCCGGCAACCTGGTCGAGGTCGTTGACCGACTGGAAGCCGCCGAGGCGCTCGCGGTGGGCAAGCAGGCGGGTCGCCTGGGTGACCGAGAGGTTCTGCTCGCGCAGCTGCTCGAAGGTGACGGAGTTGAGGTTCACCGTCGCGCCTCCGCCCATGCTGGGCGCCGGCGCGTTGACGGCGGCGGCCGGCGGCGGGGTTGGGGTCGGCGGCGGGAACTGCGACGGCGGCGGCCCCGGTACGGGCGGCGGCGTCGGCGGCTCGGGTGCCGGAGCGGGCGGCGGCGGCGCGGGCTGCGGAGCCGGGGCGGGGGGCTGCGGCGCGGGTGGGGCGGGCGGCGGCACCGGCTCGGGCGTGGGAGCCGGTGGCGGCGGGGTCGGCGTCGGCGCGGGGGCCGGCGGCTGCGGCTGGAACTGGGGCTGCTCCTGGAAGTGGGGCTGTGAGGTTTCCTGGACCGAGCGGACGACGGCCTGCTCGGCCTCGATCGCCCGCCGCTCCGCCTCGCGGGCACGTTCTTCGGCTTCGGCGACGCTCTGCTGCATCTCGCGCAGCCGCTGCTGGCGGCCTTCCTCCTCGGAGTGGAGCTGCTCGAGGCGTTTTGCCTCGGCGGCGCGCTGTTCGGCGGCCTTGGTCCGCTCCTCGATCTGGCGCAACCGCTCCTCGGCCTCGGCCATCGAACGTTCCTGCGCCTCCCGTTCCTCGCGCAGGCGCTGCTCGGCGCTCTGCAGGTCGGGCACCGGCGCCAGCGGCGGAGCCGGGGCGCCGCGTTCGGCCTCGGCGCGGATGCGCTGCTCCTCGAAACGGACTTCCTCGACCTTGTCGCGGACCCGCTGTTCGGCGCCGGCCGGGTCGTACTGGCCGGGACCAGCGGGCGCGGGCGCGGCCGGTGGCTGCGGGCGCACCGCCTGCAGGGGGGCGGTTTCCTCGAGCGGCGTCAACGGCGGCGGGGCGGCCGGCTGCTGCGCCGGCGGCTGACCGGCGGCCGCCTGGGCGAGTTCGCGCTCGCGAGCGGCGCGAGCGGCCGCGAGTCGCTGCTCGGCGATCGCCGCTTCGCGCTTCTGCTTGCCGCCGCCGTACTTGATCCCGAAAAAGCTCTTCTGCTTGGGCTCGGGCTCGGCGGCGGCTGGCTGACCTGGAATCGCGAGCCCGGGCGGCACCGCGCCCGGCTGCGCCGGGGCCGGCGCGCTCTTGCCCTTGCGCTCTTCCCTGCGACGTTTGATCTCCTCGCGGCGCTGCAGGCGCTTCTGGTTGCGCTCGGCACGCTGTTCCTCGCGCACGCGCCGGCGCCGGTCCTTGCTGCTCTCGGCCTGCCCGGGGGGCGGCGCGATGGGCGGGGGGGCCGCTCCGGGAACGGACGGCGGCATCGCCGGCGGCGGCGCCGAGGCCATTTCCGCGGTCGGGGGCGCGGCCGCGACGCCCGCGGCGGGTGGCAGGCCCGGCACCGAAGCCGGGGGCGGCGCGCTGGCGGCGCTCGGGGGCGGCCCCGGGGCGCCGGCCGGGCCCCCGGCCGCAGCGCCCTCGGCCTTCTTCGCGCGGAGCTGGTTGGACCTGACCACGAGCAGAAGCAGGAGGATGGCCAGCAGCAGCGCGGCGACGAAGTAGCCGGTGTGATCGCTGACGTAGTCGCCGGCCTTGCTCGGGAACGACTCGGCGGCCGCGGGCGCGGGCGCGACGAGCGCCAGGGAGGCGAGCCCTGCGAGGCAGGCGGAGAGAAGCAAACGGGTCCGCATTCCCCTGCATCCTTGCATGTGACGCCGCCGATGCAAGCCCCGCGGCCGGGCTGCAACGGACCGACGTACTAACGCGCCCTCCTCCCTACCGCATCCGCCCCTTGAACTCACGCTCGACTTCGCGGCGGACGTCGCGGTCGGCGATCTCGCGCCGCCGGTCACGCCCTTCCTTGCCGCGAGCTAGCGCCAGCTCGACCTTCGCCCGCGAGCCCTTGAAGTAGATCCGGGTCGGGACCAGCGTCAGCCCTTTCTGCGCGGTTTTGCCGATCAACCGCTCGATCTCGCCGCGGTGCAGAAGCAGCTTGCGCGGGCGCTCCGGCTCGTGCGCGTCGACGGTGGCGAACTCGTAGGGCGGGATGTGCAGCTTGCGCAGCCAGACCTCGCCGTCTTCGACCACCGCGTAGGCGTCGGTCATCTGCGCCTTGCCGCCGCGCAGCGCCTTCACCTCGGAGCCGCGCAGGACGATCCCGGCCTCCATCGTCTCGATCCACTCGAATTTGTGGCGGGCACGGCGGTTCGTGACGACGTCGCCGGAGGCCGGCAGGCGCGGTTTCTTCGACTTCTTAGCCACCGGCCGGCTCCACTTCCGCCCGCCCCCGCGGCGCGTCGACGCCGGCCACCTTGACCTTGACCGGATCGCCCAGCCGCAGCGCCGCCTTCGAGCCGCGGTTGACCAGCGCCACCTCGGCCCGGTCGAGCTCGTAGCGGCCGCCGGGCAGCCGGCGAGCCGGAAGCATGCCCTCGTAGACGTCGCCGAGCTCGCCGCCGAAGGAGACGAAGGCGCCGGCCCGGATCACGCCCGAGACCTCGCCCTCGAACTCGGCGTCGAGCCCGCGTTCGCCGAGCTCGCGTTCGAGCAGAAAGGCGGCGCAGACGTCGTCGGCATCGCGCTCGATCTTCGCCGACTCGCGCTCGCGGGCGGAGCACTCGGCGGCGACGTCGCGGGCCTCGGCCAGGCGCGGCGCCTCCTCCCCCTCCCCCAGCGCCGCCAGCAGAGCCCTGTGCACGACCAGGTCCGGGTAGCGGCGGATCGGCGAGGTGAAGTGCGCGTAGGCGGCGCTGCCGAGGCCGGCGTGGCCGCTGTTGCGCTCGCTGTAGGCAGCTTGCTTGAGGGACCGCAGCACGAGCGATGTATACGCCTCGCGCCCATGCCCGCGCCGCGCGGCCTCGCGCCGCGCCAGCCGGCTGGCCGCGGCGACGACGCGGCCAGCCTCCCGGGCCGAGAGCCCCTGCCCGAGCGGCGGCGTCGGCACCCCCAGCGCCGAGAGCTGCTCGACCAGGCGCTCGATCCGGGTCGGGTCCGGCTGCGCGTGCACGCGGTAGATCGCCGGCACCCGCTCGCGCTCCAGCCGCTGCGCCACCTGCTCGTTGGTGAGGATCATCAGCCGCTCGATCAGGCGGTGGGACTCGGTCTGGGCGACGCCGTGGGCGCCGACGACGTTGCCGGCGGCGTCGAAGCGGAACTCGGGCTCGAAGGACTCGACGTCGAGGCTGGTGGCGCCGCGCTGCTCACCGAGGCCGGTGGCGACGGCGCGGGCGGCGGTCAGCGGTTCCGCCGCCGCCTCCGGGGCCGGCGCCCGGCCGGCGAAGATCGCGTCGAGCTGGTCGTAGTCGAGGCGGACGTCGGAGCGGATGCGGCTGCGGTAGAAGCGGGTCGAGCGCGGCGCCATCCCCGGCCCCAGCTCGATCTCGGCGGTCACCGCCAGGCGCTCGACGTCCGGGGCGAGGCTGCAGGCCTCGCTGCTGAGCGCGTGCGGCAGCATCGGCTCGACCGCGCCGGGGACGTAGGTGCTGTTGGCCCGTCGCCGCGCCTCGAGGTCGAGCGGCGAGCCCGGCCGCACGTGGGCGGCGACGTCGGCGATGTGGATCCAGACCCGGGCGCCGTCGCCCTCGAGCTGGGCGGAGACGGCGTCGTCGAAGTCGCGGGCGCTGGCCGGGTCGACGGTGAAGGTCGCCAGCGCCGTCAGGTCGCGCCGGGCGCCGGGCAGGCGCTCGGCCTCCCTCGCGACCTCACCCGCTTCGAGCTCCAGCGCGGCGCTGAAGCCGCGGAAGCCGAGCCGCTCGCGCAGCATCGCCTCGACCGCGTCGCGCGCCTTCGGCGCCGGTTGCGGCCGCTGCCGTGAGCGAGCCCGGGGCCGCGCCCCGCGGCGCCGGCTCACCCTCCGACCTGACCGGCGAGCGTTTCGAGCGCCCGCGCCTTCCCCTCGTCCGCCCGGGTTTCCGGGTCGTCGGCGGCGTCGACGTCGGGGTGAATGCCGTGGCTGCGCGCCAGGTTGACGCCCGCGGGCGTGAAGTACTCGCCGACCGTCAGCTTCAGGGCGCCGCCGTTGGAGAGGCCGCGCTCCTCCTGGAAGACGCCCTTGCCGAAGGAGCGGGTGCCGACCACGGTGGCGTCGGCGTCGTCGGCCAGCGCCGCGGTCAGGATCTCCGCCGCCGAGGCGGTGTTGCGGTCGATCAGGACGACGACCGGGACCTCCGCGACCCTGCCGCCGACGCTCTTGTGGACGCTGTCCCCCTCGCTGCGCGACCTGGTCGAGACCACGACCTCGTCCTCGGGCAGGAAGAGGCTGGCGCTCAGCACCGCCTCCTCGAGCAGGCCTCCCGGGTTGCCGCGGAGGTCGAGCACGATCCCTTCCGCCCCTTCGCGCTGCACCTTGCGCACGGCGTCGGCGAGCTGGGCGTGGGCGCCTTCGCTGAAGCTGAGCATGCGCACGTAGCCGAGCTTGCCTCCGTCCACCTCGACGACCTTGCTGCTGACGTTGGGCAGCGCCACCTCGGCCCGGACCAGCCGCAGCTGTCGCACTTCGTCGCTCTTGGCGCCGAGAACGCCGAGCGTCACCTCGGTCCCTTCCGGCCCCTTGATCTTCGCCGTCGCCTCGGTGCTGGCGACGCCGGCGATCGAGTCGCCGTCGACGGAGACGATCGTGTCGCCGGGCTCGATCCCGGCCTCGTTCGCGGGCGACCTGGGGAAGACCTGGACCGCGCGCAACCCGCGCTTGACCGCGACGACGGAGAGGCCCACCCCGGAGAAGCGGCCTTCGATCGCCTGGTTGAAGCTTTCGAGGCTTTCCGGCGAGAAGTATTCGGTGAAGCGGTCGCCGTGGCGCTGGCGCAGCTCCCGCACCATCCCCTGGAGCGAGGCGTTGCCGAGCTCCTCGGCGCCGACCGGGCGGTAGTAGTTGTCCTCCAGCAGTTCCGCCGCTTCCGCGGTCAGCCCCGCCTGCGAGCCGGCGAACGGCTCGCGCAGGAACTCCGGCAGCTTCGCCGGGTGGCCGCCGAGCCAGAGACCGGCGCAGAGGAAGGCGACCAGCCCGACCGCGTAGGCCACCGCCGCGCGAGCTCTCACGCGGGCCTCAGACCTTGAGGAAGCGGCGCAGGGTGATTCCGGAGCCGATCGTCGAGACCAGCACCGCGGCGGCGAAGAGGATCCCGACCAGGAGCGGGAACGAGAGCGTGCTGTTGTTCTGCGCCGCCAGGAAGGAGAAGGAGTCGCTGAGGGGGTCGACGACGGTGATCTTGCCCAGCCACAGGATCAGTATGGCCACCAGGCCGCCGACGAAGCCGACGACGACGCCCTCGATCATGAACGGCCAGCGGATGAACCAGCGGGTGGCGCCGACCAGCCGCATCACCTCGACCTCGCGGCGGCGGGTGTAGATGGAGAGCCGGATCGTGTTGCCGACCAGCATCAGCGAGGCGGCGATCAGCAGCGCCGTCATCACCGTGAGGACGATCTTCAGGGCGCTGGTCACCTGCTCGATCTGCTGCGAGGCCTGCTGGCGGTCGAAGCTGTTGCTGATGATCGGCGAGATCGGCTGCGGCTTGCCGCCGGGCCCGGTCGGGATCACCGCTTCCTTGATCCCGGGCAGGTTGGCGGCGTCGTCGGCCTTGACCTCGAAGCTGGCCGGCAGCGGGTTGCTGTTGAGCTGCTCGACGATCGATTTGTCCTTCAGTTCGCCGCGCAGGGTCGCCAGCGCTTCCGCCTTGCTGATGAAGGTGACGGCGGCCACGTGGGGGATGCCTTCGAGCTCCGTCTGCAGCGAGGCGATTTCGCCCTGCGTCGCGTCGTCGTAGAGGCCGAACTGGATGTTCAGCTCGCTGCGGATCTCGTTGCTCTTGGCCTGCGTGGTCTGGAAGATCGGGATCAGGACGCCGAGCAGGATCACGGTGACGACCGTGGTGACGACGGCGGCCAGGCTCGGGGCGGCGTTGCGGCGCAGGGCGCGGATCGCCTCCTGGAGGAAGAAGACCAGGCGCGACATCAGAGCAGCGACCCCTGGTCATGGCCGTTGGTCTGGCCCTCGCCGTCGGGACCGACGCCCATCTCGGCTCGCATCCGCAGCCCGAACTCGGTCGTCGACTCCTCGGTGTAGCCGCCGCTGACTTCGTCGCGGACGACGCGGCCCTCGTACAGCTCGACCACACGGCGCTGCATGTTGTCGACCATCTCGCGGTCGTGGGTGACGACGAGGACGGTGGTGCCGGTCTTGTTGATCCGGTAGAGCAGCTGCATGACGCCGATCGAGGTGACCGGGTCGAGGTTGCCGCTGGGCTCGTCGGCCAGCAGCAGCGGTGGGTGGTTGACGAAGGCGCGGGCGATCGAGACGCGCTGCTGCTCGCCGCCGGAGAGCTGGTCCGGGTAGCTGTTGAGCTTGGTCGAGAGCCCGACCAGGCGCAGGGTCTGCGGCACCTGCTCGCGGATTTCGGCGCGGCTGGCGCCGATCACCTGCAGGGCGTAGGCGACGTTGTCGTAGACGGTGCGGTCGGGCAGCAGCTTGAAGTCCTGGAAGACGGTGCCGATGTTGCGCCGCAGCTGCGGGATCTTCTTCTCCGGCAGGGCGCCGATGTCGCGGCCGGCGATCTTCACCGCGCCCTCGGTGGCGGCGAGCTCGCGGATCAGCATCTTGATCAGCGTCGACTTGCCGCAGCCGGTGGGGCCGACGAGGAAGACGAACTCGCCGCGGCCGATCGCCAGGGAGACCCGGTCGAGCGCCATGTGCCCGCCCGGATAGACCTTGGTGACGTCGCTGAGCTCGATGATCGGCGCCCGGCGACCGCTCGGTCGCCGCGGCTGCTCGTCGCGCGCGTGTCTCTTCTTGGATCTGGCCATACGGGGTTGGGGCTTCTGCGGACACAGGGTGACTCCTGCGACCTCCCGGGAGCGCAAGAACGCGCCCACGCACAACTTTGCCCAGGCCGGCTCAGCCGATCGCGACCATGCGCTCGATCGGGATTCGGGCCCGCTCGGCGACCGCGGCCGGGACGCTGACCTCGAACTTCGAGTCGCGCAGGGAGTCGCGCAGCTTCGGCAGCGTGATCATCTTCATGTACTTGCAGAAGGCCATCCGGTTGGCCTCGATCAGGTTGGCCTGGGGGGCCGCCTGCTGCAGCGGGTAGAGCATCCCGTTCTCGGTGGCGACGACGAAGCTGCCATCGGGGTTCGCTTCGACGTGCTCGAGCATGCCCGAGGTCGAGAGCATGTGCACCCCCTCGGCCTCGATGTCGCCGGCGGCGACGTACTCCATCGCCTGGGTCGAGCAGCCGCACTCGGGGTGGATCAGGAACTCGGCCTCGGGGTTCTCGGCTCGGGTGCGGGCGATGTCGTCGGGACGGATGCCGGCGTGGACGTGGCACTCGCCGTCCCAGACGTGGAAGCGGGCGCGGCGCCCGGGGTCGTCGAGCAGGCCGGTCTCGCGCTCGACGAAGGCGCCGAGCCACATGTCGGGGCCGAAGAGGATCTCGGTCTCGGGCCCGTGCTCGGCCCAGATCCGCTCGACGACCTTCACCGCGTTGGAGGAGGTGCAGCAGTAGTCGGTCTCGGCCTTGACCTCGGCCGAGGTGTTGACGTACATCACCACCAGGGCGCCCGGGTGCTCGGCCTTCCAGGCGCGCAGCTGGTCGGCGTCGATCGAGTCGGCGAGCGAGCAGCCGGCGTCGAGGTCGGGGATCAGGACGGTCTTCTCGGGCGAGAGGATCGAGGCGGTCTCGGCCATGAAGTGGACCCCGCAGAAGACGATCGTGTCGGCGCCGGTGGCGGCCGCCTGGCGCGAGAGGCCGAGCGAGTCGCCCATGTGGTCGGCGACGTCCTGGATCTCCGGCAGCTGGTAGTTGTGGGCCAGGATCACCGCGTTGCGCTGGATCGCGAGCGCACGGACCTCCTCGCTGAGCTCAGCGATCTGCTCCGGGGATAGCTCCGGTGCGAGCGTAGGTTGGATCGTCGGGAGCTCCTGCATGAGCCCTCTCTTTCCTGATGTTCGCTGGCAGACCCACGAGGTCGAGACCAGTCGAATGAACGTCAACCGAGTCTACTCGCTGGCAGACTTTGTCTATGCCCGAGCTGCCGGAGGTCGAGATCGTCGCTCGACGGCTGAACGCCAGCTTGTCGGGAGCTGGTGTCGAATCGGCGCTGGCGCCGGGGATGAACGTGATGAAGACCTTTGAGCCGCCGCTGGAAGCGCTGGCCGGGCGCGAGCTGACCGCGGTGCGGCGGGTCGGCAAGATGCCGGTGGTCGAGTTCGGCGACCTCGCCCTGCTGATCCACCTGATGTCGGCCGGGCGGCTGCGGGCGTTCGACAAACGCGCCTCGCCTAAAGACCGCGCCTCGCGGGTGCTGGTGCGGCTGCGGGACGGGCGCGAGCTGCGGCTGCGCGAGTTCGGGACCAAGCAGCGCGCCTGGGCGAAGCTGCTGCCGGTGGGCGAGGTGGCCGCGGACGAGATGGTCGCCAGCCTCGGCCCCGAAGCCTGGCCCCCTCCCTCACTGCCCGACTTCGCCGCCGCGATCGACAAGCCGCGCCACCTGCACCCGCTGCTGCGCCACCAGAAAGACATCGCCGGCATCGGCCGCTCCTGGGTCGACGAGATCCTCTGGGAGGCGCGGCTCTCGCCCTTCAAGAAGGGCTCCGAGCTGGATCCGGAGGAGGTCGAGCGCCTGCACGCGGCCCTGCACGTGCTCGGCGACGCGATCGAGCACTACGAGGAGACGATCGGCGCCGAGGTCCCCGACAAGGTGCCGATGCCGCTGCGGGTGCACAAGCGCGAGGGCGAGCCCTGCCCGCGCTGCGGCACCACGATCGAGGCCGTCTTCTTCTCCGAGCACCAGACGAACTACTGCCCCGAGGAGCAAACCGGCGGCCGCATCCTCAAGGACCGCCGCCTCTCCAAACTCCTCAAGTAACCGCCGATGGGCCGATATGTCGAGCCAGGCTCGACATATCGGCCCATCGGCGGGCGGTTAGGCGGGGTCGAGGAGGAGGCTGAAGTCGAGGCTGGGAGCGGAGTGGGTGAGGGCGCCGATCGAGATGAAGTCGACGCCGGTCTCGGCGACCGCGCGGACGGTGTCGAGATCGACGCCTCCAGAGGCCTCCAGCTTCGGTCCCTCGCCACCGCCGGCGTTGCGGTCGCGCAGCTCGACGGCGCCACGCAGGCCCTCCAGGCCCATGTTGTCGAGCAGCAGCCGGTCGGCGCCGGTGCCGAGCGCGTAGGCGGCCTCGTCGAGGTCACGGACCTCGACCTCGACCGGCAGCTGCGGCTGCGCCCGCCGTGCCGCGTGGACGGCCTTGGCGACACCGCCGGCGAGGGCGACGTGGTTCTCCTTGATCAGGATCGCGTCGTGCAGGCCGAGACGGTGGTTGACGCCGCCGCCGGCCGCGACCGCGGCCTTCTCGAGCGCGCGCAGGCCCGGCGTCGTCTTGCGGGTGTCGAGGATGCGGGTGCCGGTGCCGGCGACCGCCTCGACGAAGCGCGCGGTCAGGGTGGCGATGCCGGAGAGGTGCCCGAGGAAGTTGAGCGCGGTGCGCTCGGCGACCAGCAGCGAGCGGGCGCTGCCGCCGGCGAGGAGGATCTCGGCCGGCACCCCGTCGCGCCACTGGCCCTCGACCACGAGCCGGTCGACGTGCTCGACCCCGCACTGGCGCATCGCCTCCTCGACCGCCTCCAGCCCGAAGGCGACCCCAGGCGCTTTCTGCACGATGCGGGCGCGGGCACGCGCCTCCGCCGGCACCGTCGCCGCGGTCGTGACGTCGCCGGGACCGATGTCCTCGGCCAGCGCCCGCGCCACCGTCTCCTTCAGCCCCTCGCCGGGATCGGCCATCGCGCCACCATAGATCAACGACGAGGAGCATCGACCGGATATATGACCGCAAACGCACCCCTCGGCCCCCTCGTCTCACGTTTCTACGGCAGGCGGCGTTTAATCCATGAGGTGACCGAGCTGCCGCCGTTCCAGACCCTGATCGACGAGCACGCCGGCGACGTGATGGCGGTCTGCCGGGGGGCGGTCGGGCGGGGCGACGCCGAGGACTGCTTCCAGGAGACCTTCATCGCCGCCCTGCGCGCCTATCCGAAGCTGAGGGAGAACGGCAACCTGCGCGGCTGGCTGATCACGATCGCGCACCGCAAGGCGATCGACCACCACCGCGCCCGCGGCCGGCGCCCGCTCCCGGTGGCGGCGCTCGAGGAGGTCGCGGTCAGCGATCCCGAGCCGGCCGACGGGATCTGGGAGGCGGTCGGGGCGCTGCCGCCGAAACAGCGGGCCGCGGTCACCCTGCGCTACGCCAGCGATCTCCCCCACGCCGAGATCGCCACCGCGCTCGGCTGCTCGCCGGAGGCGGCGCGGCGCAGCCTGCACGAGGGGCTCAAACGACTGCGAAAGGAGCTGGCATGAGGGACTCGCTGAACCGCCTCGCGCGGCGCGCCGCCGACGAGGGCCTGCTCGACGTCGCCTACGCGACCGCCGACTCGCCCTTCGGCCCCCTGCTGCTGGCCGGCACCCCGCGCGGCCTCGTCCGCGTCGGCCTTCCCAACCAGGACGCCGGGGAGCTGCTGGGCGACCTGGCGACCAGGGTCTCGCCGCGGGTGCTCGAGGCGCCCGCCCGCCTCGACGAGGCACGGCGCGAGCTCGATCTCTACTTCGAGGGCAAGCTGACCGAGTTCGACCTGCCGCTCGACTGGCGGCTGAGCAAGGACTTCCGCCGCCGGGTGCTGCGGGCGATCGGCCGCATCCCCTACGGCCAGACCCGCACCTATATGCAGATGGCGAGCAGTGCCGGCAACGAGCGCGCCGTCCGCGCCGCCGGCACCGCCTGCGGCACCAACCCGCTCCCGCTCGTCGTCCCCTGCCACCGGGTGCTGCGCAGCGGCGGCGGCCTCGGCGGCTACGGCGGCGGCGTCGAGATGAAGGAGGCGCTGCTGCGCCTGGAGGGCGTGCTCGGCAGCTGATCGGCCTGGCTAAAGGGATCGCCGCGGCGGTCCGATCAAGGACGGGTGCAACCGAAGCCCATCCTTCTCGCGGTTGCGGCGCTGATCGCGCTGCTCGGCCTGGCGACGTCGGCGCAGGCGCTGACCGTGCCGGCACCGAGCGGCTTCGGGCCCACCCTCTCCCCCCTCTTCGAGGAAGAAGGAGAAGACGACGAAGCGGAAGCCGAAAGCAGCGACGACGAAGAAGAACTCGAAGTCGAGGGCTGCGAAGCCGACGAAGAACCCGGCGAAGAAGAATGCGACGAGAGTGGCGCCGCGCCGGCCGAGTGCGAGCTCAGCGACGCCGAAGCGACCGTCTCGGCCAGCCCCAGCCGCGATCGCGTCAGCCTCAAGGTCCGCTACTCGGCGGCGGCGCCGACCGCGGTCGAGCTCGACTACCGCCTGCACGGCCCCAAGGGCTCGCTCTACCTGGGCGCCGCCAGGAAGAAGCTTGGCAGGGAGGGCGTCCTGCGCCTGACTCGGACCCTGACCGAGGCGCAGATGGCCAAGGTGCTGGCGGCCAGGGGCTTCACGGTGCGACTGCGGGTGCCCGGCACGCCCGGCTACTGCCAGGCCTTCTTCGACCACCAGCTCGACGTCCGCCGGGCCACGCCCAGCGGATTGACCTGGCTGCAGTCCGAATAGCTCAGGCCGGCAGCGTCTCGGCCAGCCAGCCGGTCGCGTCGGCCAGGTGGGCGGGGTCGATCTGGTGGCCGATGTCGGACTCGCGGTAGGTGACGTCGAGCCCGCCCGCCTCGAGCAGGTCGCGCGCCCGCCGCGCGAAGCCGACCTCGATGATCGGGTCGCGGCGGCCGTGGGCGACGAAGGCGCGGGTTCCCAGGCGCTCCTCGAAGACCGGCTCCCAGCCCTCGACCGTGGGCACGAAGCCGCCGAAGGCGAGGATCCCGGCCACCGCGGGGCGGTCGGCGCCGAGCGCCATCGCATAGCTCATCACCGTCCCCATCGAGAAGCCGCCGAGCACGGTCCGCTCGGGTCCGACGCCGCCCTCCTCCCAGAGCTCGTCGTGCAGCTCGGCCAGCGCGGCGCGGGCGGCGTGGAAGCTGTCGCGGTCGGGATAGCCGACCCGCGGCACCAGGTACCAGTGGTAGCCCGGCGAGCCGGGCAGGCTCAGCGGCGCCCGCGGCGTCACCACCCGCAGCCGCCGCTGCGGGTCGAGCAGGTCGGCCAGCCCGAGCAGGTCGCGCTCTTCGGTGCCGCGGCCGTGGTGGAGGACCAGCAGGCCCTCGGGCGCGGTCGCGGCCGGCCGCTCGAGGTAGGACAGCGAGGCCATCAGGAGGCCGAGGCGGCGGCGGTCTTGTTCAGGTAGTCGCGGACGAACTCGTCGAGGTCGCCGTCGAGCACCCGCTGCACGTCGCCGACCTCGTGCTCGGTGCGGTGGTCCTTGACCATCGTGTACGGATGCAGGACGTAGCTGCGGATCTGCGAGCCCCAGGCGACGTCTTTGACCTCGCCCCGCGCCTTCGCCATCTCCTCCGCCCGTTTGCGCTCCTCCAGCTCGATCAGCTTCGAGCGCAGGAGCTGCATCGCCACCGCCTTGTTCTGGGTCTGCGAGCGCTCGTTCTGGCACTGGACGACGACCCCGGTCGGGAGGTGGGTGATCCGCACCGCCGAGTCGGTCTTGTTGACGTGCTGGCCGCCGGCGCCGGAGGCGCGGTAGGTGTCGATCCGCAGGTCGGCCTCGTCGATCTCGACCTCCGGCCCGGCGTCGACCAGCGGCCCGACGTCGACCTGGGCGAAGCTGGTGTGGCGGCGGGCGGAGGAGTCGAAGGGCGAGATCCGGACCAGGCGGTGGACGCCGCGCTCGGCGGCGAAGAGCCCGTAGGCGTTCTCGCCGCGGGCGATGAAGGTGGCCGACTTCAGCCCCGCCTCCTCCCCCGGCGAGGCCTCCTTCATCTCGACCTCGAACCGGCGCCGTTCGGCCCAGCGCAGGTACATGCGCAGGAGGATCTCGGCCCAGTCCTGGGAGTCGGTGCCGCCGGCGCCGGCGTGGACGGTGACGACGGCGTCGCCGGCGTCGTACTCGCCGCTGAACAGCCGCGCCTCCTCGAGCTCGGCCAGGCGCCGCTCGGCGGCGGCCAGCTGCGTCCCCAGCTCCGCCGCCATCTCCTCGTCCTCGGCCGCCATCTCGGCCAGGTCGGTGAGGTCCTCTACGTCGGACTCGAGCCCGCGAAAGGTCTGCAGGCGCTTCTGGGCGCGGGCGTGCGCGGCCGAGGTGCGGGCCGCCGTCTCCTGGTCGTCCCAGAACCCGGGCTGGCCCATCTCGGCCTCCAGGCGCTCCGCTTCGGCCTCCAGCCCAGCCGGGTCAAAGGTAGTCCGAGAGCAGGGACAGCTGCTCGCGGACAGCGGCCAGGCGCGGCGCGATCGATTCGATGGGCGCGGCGTCGGCCATGCCGTGCAGCTTAGAACCTGCCGGCGCGGAGGGCCTCGGCCCGATCCTCGTATGGCCGCCAGCTGCGGATGTGCCGGTCGCGCAGCTCAAACAGCCACGCCATCTCGTCGGCGCCGGCCGCGGAGCCGTCCTCGGCCCAATGCCACTCGCGGGTGATCAACGCCACCGCGCGATCGGGCTCCTCGTAGAGCTCGTCGAGGACGATCGTCTGCTGCACCCCACCGGGCTCCCGCGTCGCCCAAACACGCGCCGCGTCTCGCCCCCTGCGCAGCCCCCGGCTCGCATGCAGCTCGACCTCAGGATCCAGAACCTCCACGAAAGCATCGAGATCCCGCTCGTTGAACGCCCGGATGAACTCACGAACGGGGTCGTGAATCACGACCGGCATCCCGGCAGGGGTGAAACGCCTTGTACTTTTTCGTCGCTGCGGCTCATGGCGTCAGCGCGCCGGGGTTGTCGAAAAAGTTAAGTGGAACCCCTGCCGGGATGCCGGTCAGGCTCCATGGCACTTCTTGTACTTCTTGCCCGACCCGCACCAGCAGGGGTCGTTGCGGCCGACTTTGTCGTGCTCGTCTTTGACCACGGTCTCGACCACGTCGCCGCCGACCGCCTGCGAGGCGGCCGCGTCGACCGCGGCAGCGCCACCGCCGCCGGCGACCGCGACCTGTTCGAGCGCCGAGGGCTGCGCCTCGGCGGTGCCGCCGGAGTAGTCCAGCGCGGTCGGCGGATTGGCCCCGTTGCCGGCGCCGTTGCCCGGCTGCTCGACTTCGATCTCGGCCCGGAAGACCAGCCGGCTGAACTCGTCCCAGATCGAGTGCATCAGCTCCGAGAACATGTTGTAGCCCTCGTTTTTGTAGGCGACGAGGGGGTCGATCTGGGCGAAGCCGCGGAGGTGGATGCCTTCGCGCAGGTAGTCCATGTCGAAGAGGTGTTCGCGCCAGCGGTTGTCGATCACCTGCAGCAGGATCGAGCGCTCGAGGTGGCGCATCAGCTCCTCGCCGAGCTGCGTCTCACGCTCGTCGTAGGCGTTCATCGCGTCGTCGTCGAGGGCGTCCTTGAGCTTCTCGCGGTCGACCGTCTCCGGCGCCAGGGTGGCGACGTCGATGCCGACCGGCCAGATCTGCCGCAGCTGGGTCTCCAGCTCGGCCAGGTCCCATTCCTCGAGCAGGTCGCCGGCCGTGTAGACGTCGACCAGGCGCTCGATCACGCCCTCGAGCTCGTCGCGCGAGGTTTCGGAGATGTCGCGTCCTTCGAGGATCTCGCGGCGGTATTTGTAGACGACGCGGCGCTGCTCGTTCATCACGTCGTCGTACTCGAGCACGCGTTTGCGGATCAGGAAGTTCTGCTCCTCGACCTTCTTCTGGGCGTTCTCGACGGTTTTCGTCAGCATCTTCGCCTCGAGCGGGACTTCGGTGCCGTCGTCGTCGACCGGGCCCAGGCGGTCGAGGATTTTGTAGATGCGGTCGCCGGCGAAGAGCCGGATCACGTCGTCTTCGGCCGAGAGGTAGAAGCGCGACTCGCCGGGGTCGCCCTGGCGGCCGGAGCGGCCGCGCAGCTGGTTGTCGATACGGCGCGACTCGTGGCGCTCGGTGCCGCAGATGAAGAGCCCGCCGAGCTCGCGCACCTCCTCGGCCTCGGCCCTGCACTGGGGCTCGAGCTCGGCCGTCTTCGCCGCCAGCGCCTCCTCGTAGCCCTCGCTCTCGGGCGTGATCCCCTGCTTCTTCAGCTCGTGGATCGCGAGGTGCTCGGGGTCGCCGCCGAGCTTGATGTCGACGCCGCGGCCGGCCATGTTGGTGGCGATCATCACCTCGCCCTTGCGCCCCGCCTGGGCAATCAGCTCGCCCTCTCGCTCGGCGTGCTCGGGCTTGGCGTTCAGCACCGCGTGTTTGATCCCGTCGCGCTTGAGCGCCTCGGAGATCATCTCCGAGACCTCGACCGAGACGGTCCCGACCAGGATCGGCTGGCCTCTCTCGTGGCGGGCGACGATCTCGTCCAGCACGCCCTTCCACTTGCCGTCTTTGGTCTTGAAGATCTGGTCGTTGTGGTCGGCCCTGATCATCGGCTGGTTGGTCGGGACCTCGACCACCGGGATCTCGTAGATCTTCATGAACTCGGTCGCCTCGGTCAGGGCGGTGCCGGTCATCCCGGCCAGCTTCTCGTAGAGGCGGAAGTAGTTCTGCAGGGTGATCGTCGCCAGGGTCTGGTTCTCCTCGCGGATCGCCACCCCCTCCTTCGCCTCGACCGCCTGGTGCAGGCCCTCCGACCAGCGCCGGCCCTCGAGGATGCGGCCGGTGAACTCGTCGATGATCATCACCTCGCCGTCGATCACCGCGTAGTCCTTGTCCTTCTTGTAGAGCGACTCCGCCTTCAGCGCCTGGACCAGGTGGTTGACGAGGCTGCCGTGCTCGCCGAGGTAGAGGTTGTCGACGCCGATGAACTGCTCGGCGTTCTTCACCCCGCGCTCGGTCGGCGCCACCGTCTTGTGCTTCTCGTCGTACTCGTAGTCGTAGTCGACCTCGGACGTGTCTTTCGACTCGCCCAGCGATTTCAGCTTCTGTTTGGCCTGGACGCCGCTCAGCTGCTTGGCCAGGCGGGCGAAGGTGTAATAGGTCTGGGCCGCCTGTTCGGGCTGGCCGGAGATGATCAGCGGCGTCCGCGCCTCGTCGATGAGGATGTTGTCGACCTCGTCCACGATCGCGAAGTTGTGGCCGCGCTGCACGCAGTGCTCGAGCGACCCGGCCATGTTGTCGCGCAGGTAGTCGAAGCCGAACTCGGAGTTGGTCCCGTAGGTGACGTCGCGGGCGTATTTGAGCTGGCGCGCGTCGTGGTCGTCGGAGTCCTGGAGGGCGGCGACGCTGACCCCGAGCGCCGCGTAGATCGGTTCCATCCATTCCGAGTCGCGGCGGGCGAGGTAGTCGTTGACGGTGACCACGTGGACGCTGTTGCCGGCCAGGGTGTTGAGGAAGACCGGCAGGGTCGCGGTCAGGGTCTTGCCCTCGCCGGTGCGCATCTCGGCGATGGCGCCGTCGTGGAGGACCATGCCGCCGATCAGCTGCACGTCGTAGTGGCGCTGCCCGGTTGTGCGGCGCGAGGCCTCGCGGGTCAGCGCGAAGGCCTCCGGCAGCAGGTCGTCGAGCGACTCGCCGTTGCGGGCGCGCTCGCGCAGGGAGTCGGCCTCCTCGCGGATCTCCTCGTCGGAGAGCGCTTCCATCTCCGGCTCGAAGCGATTGATCGCCTCGGCGCGCTTCTGGTACGCCTTGAACTTGCGTCCCTCCCCAGCGCGCAGGGCCTTGGTCACGAGGTCCATAGCGGGCATTGGTCAAGGGTAGCGGTGCGACGCGGCCAACTGTCCGTTCCCCCTTGCCCGAACCGGGCAGCGAGCGTACGATCGGAGCGAACCCACAAGGAGGCACTCATGCGGATTGAGATTCGGGGCCGGAACGTCGAGATGACGGATGACCTGCGTGAGATGGTGCGGAAACGATTCCAACGTCTCGGCCGGCAGGTCTCGGCCCTGGCGACTCTCGAGGTGGTGCTCTCGGAGGAGCGCAACCCCTCGATCGCCGACAGTCAGGTCGCCGAGGCGACCTTCTACCTCAAGGGGGTGACCCTGCACGCCCGCGAGGCATCCCCGGAGATGACCCACACCGTGCGCGAACTGGCTGAGGACGTGCGCCGGCAGGTCAAGAAGCACCGCGAGCTGCGGCGCAAGCGCAGCAAGACCCGCCACCTGGTCGACCAGATGCGCGGCCGGCCCGCCGAGCTGCACCCGTAACGAGCTAGGCCCTACATCCGCCGGGCGAAAGTCACGGCGACAACGCGGGCGGCCCCGGCCGCCCGCAGGGCCTGCGCGCAGGCGCTCAGCGTCGCCCCGGTGGTGAGCACGTCGTCGACCAGGACGACGCTGCGAGAAGCCGGCGCCGTGGCGTGAATCCGCGGCGGCTGGGCGAGGCGCTCGGCCCGCCGCCGGCCCACCTGCCGCCGCCTCCCCCGCCGCGCCAGGCACGGCTCCAGCGGTGCCCCCAGGCGCTCGACCAGCGCCGCCGCCAGCTCGCCGGCCGGGTCGAAGCCCCGCCGCCGCAGCCGCGAGGGCGCGGCCGGCACCGGCACGATCGCCCCGCTCAGCATCTGAGCCGGCGCCAGCCACTGGATGCGGTCCGCCATCAGATCGGCGACCGGCAGCAGCCCGCGGAACTTGAGCGCGGAGACGAGGCCGCGGGCGACCCCCTCGTGCGGCGCCGAGGACCAGGCCCGGTCGAGCCCCGGCGGCCCCTTCCCCTGCAGCGGCTCCGCCGCCGCCAACCGCCGCCCGCAGCGCGTGCAGACCACGGCCTCGGGTCGGCAAGAACGACCGCACGCCGCGCACAACGGCGGCACGATCCCGGCGGCGACGGCATGCAGAATCTCCATCCCGCGATCGTCCGACCTGCGAGCGCACGCGTGGCGCGCACGGAGCCAATTCTTCGCGAAGGAAGGCCCTCCTCAGCCGCGCCGACCGGCGATGGCGCCGATCAGGACCGAGCCGGCGGGGATCTCCGCCCCGGGCAGGGCGATCACCTCGCGCAAGCGAGAACCGGCGCCGACCCGGGCGCCGTCGCCGATCACGGCGGGGCCGTCGATGCGGACGTCGTCGCCGATCTCGCAGCCGGCGCCGAGCAGGACCGGGCCCTTGAGCTCGCCCTCGTCCGCGGCCGCGGTGCCGCTGCGGTAGCCCTCGACCAGCTCCCCCTCGCGCTCGATCTCGAGCGCGCCGGTGAGGCCGTCGATCGTGCTTTCGCGCAGCTCCTCGAGGTTGCCGATGTCGTTCCAGTAGGCCTCGATCTCGTGCGAGTAGAAGGGCACGTCACCCTCGAGCAGGCGCGGGAAGACGTCCATCGCCCAGTCGGCGAAGCCGTCCGGGTCGCCGGGGCCGGCCGCTTTGCTGGTCCCGGGGTCGGGGAAGAAGTCGAAGATCTCGGAGCGGAACATGTAGATGCCGCAGTTGGCGAGGTCGGAGAGCGCTTCGGCCGGGTTGGGCTTCTCCTGGAAGCCCTGGACGCGGCCGTCGGCGCCGGTGATCGCCACCCCGAACTGGCTGGTGTCCTCGACCCGCTTGGTCGCCAGGGTCGCGATCCCGTCGTGCGACTGGTGGAAGTCGCGCATCGCCGCCAGGTCGATGTCGGTGAGGGCGTCGCCGGAGATGACGAGGAAGGAGTCGCCGAGGAATCCGGCGGCGTTGCGGACGCCGCCGGAGGTGCCGAGCAGCCGCTCCTCGCGGCTGTAGGCGAGCTCGATGCCGAAGCGCGAGCCGTCGCCGAAGTGGGATTCGATCAACTCCGGGAACCAGTGCAGGTTGGCGATCGTCTGCTCGAAGCCATGGCGGGCCAGCAACCGCACGATGTGCTCCATCACCGGCCGGTTCAGGACCGGCACCATCGGCTTCGGCATCGCGTAGGTGATCGGCCGCAGGCGGGTGCCCAGGCCAGCCGCCAGGACCATCGCCCTCATACCGGCCCCATCGCCTTCTTGAAGCGCTCGATCGACTCGACCGGGAGCGGGTCGACCCCGCGCGCCTTGGCGATCTCCAGCGAGACCAGGTCGCCGAGCATCACCCCCCAGAGCAGGCGGGCGAGGCGGGTCTCGCCCGCGGTCTCGATCCTGACCGTGGCGGCGGCGTCGGTGGCGACGGCGGCGGCGGTCAGCTCGAAGCGGCTGCGCAGGCGGGGATGCTGGTCGCGATCCTCGAGGAAGACCGCCGCGAACGGGGCGGCCGGCGCGTCCCAGCCGCAGAGCTCGTTGTGATCGGCCTCCGGCAGCTCGGAGAAGAAGGCGGGCAGCTTCGCGTTCTCGTTGACCTGGGTCTTCCAGCGCCTCGCCAGCGGCGCCGTCAGGTCGGCGCCGTAGACGATCGGCAGCGCTCCCTCAAGCGCCTTCGCGATCTCCGCGGCGCGGGTCCGCAGCGTCTCGGACTCGGACTCGAGGAAGGCGGCGGCGGCGTCGATCTCGGTATGGACGCTGGGGGCGATGCCGGCGAGGCCGGCGACCTCGGCGGCGACGGTGAGCATGTAGGCGACCGCGGCGCGGGGCTGGAAGATGCCCGGCAGCCCGACCACCGGCACGCCGGCCTCGCGGGCCCGGTCGACCAGGGCGCCGCCGGTGCTGGCGACCAGGCGCCTGGCGCCGAGGGCCTCGGCGGCGGCGAAGCAGGCGAGGGTCTCCTCGGTGGCGCCGGAGTAGCTGGAGCAGAGCACCGTCCACTCCGGGGTCGCCCAGCTCGGCAGCGCGTAGCCGCGGACGGTTACCAGCGGCCGGGTGAGACGGTCGCCGAGGGCGGCGGTGGCGAGGTCGGCGCCGATCGCCGAGCCCCCCATCCCGCAGACGATCACCCCGGCCGACTCGGCCGGTTGCAGGCGCGCCGACTCGATCCGCCAGAGGGCGTCGCGGAGCTGGTCGGGGATTCCAAGGACGTCGTCGATCATGATCGGGGGGCTGGGACTCTTTCATCCCTGGCGACCATCGCGCCCGAGATCTCCGCGCCCGGCTCCACCGTTACCCCGGAAGCGAGGACCGAATCGGCCACGGTGGCGCCGGCGCCGACGCTGCAGCCCTCGAGCAGGACCGAGTCCCGCACCCGCGCCCCCGCGGCGACGCTGCAGCCCGCGGAGAGCACCGCCCGCGGGCCGACGCTGGCGCCGGGCGCGATCTCGGCCCCGGCCCCGACCAGCAGGCCGGGGGCGGTCGGCCGCACCCGCGTCGCCACCCGCCCCTCGAGGATGTCCCAGCTCGCCTGCAGGTAGCGCTCGGGGGTGCCGATGTCCATCCAGTAGCCGTCGAGCGCGAGGGCGCCGAGGCCGGCGCCGATCAGCTCGGGGAAGACCTCGCGCTCGATCGAGACCTCGCGCCCGGCGGGAACCAGGTCGAGCACCGAGCGCTCGAGCACGTAGGCGCCGGCGTTGATCTCGCCGGGACCGTGCACGCCGGTCTTCTCCGTGAACTCGACGACCCGCCCGGCGGCGTCGACGTCGACCAGCCCGTAGGCGGCCGAGTCCTCGACCGGGTGCAGGGCGATCGTCGCCCGCGCCTCGCGTTCGCGGTGGGCCGCCAGCAGCGCCGTCAGGTCGAGGTCGGCGAGGACGTCGCCGTTGAGGGCCAGGAAGCGGTCCTCGAGATCGGCGCCGAGCGCGTCGGCGGCGAAGCGGATCGCGCCGGCGGTGCCGCGGCGGTCGGGCTCGGTCACATAGCGCAGCCGCACCCCGGCGTGCTCGCCATCCCCCAGGGCGTCCTGGAGGACGTCGGGGAGGAAGCCGCAGGCGAGCACCGCCTCGGTGACGCCGTGGCCCGCCAGCCACTCGATCATGTAGGCGAGGAAGGGCCGGTCGACCAGGGTCAGGGCGGGCTTGGGGACGTCGTTGGTCAGCGGCCGCAGCCGCGTTCCTTCTCCGCCGACGAGGACGATCGCCTGCACTAGTCGCTGGTCGCCGGCGCCGGCGCTTCCTGCCTGGTGCCGATGCCCTCGTACTCGAAGCCGGCCGCGACCAGCACCTTGCGATCGAGGAAGTTGCGGCCGTCGACGATCAGCGGACGTGCCATCCGCGCCGCCGCGTCGGCCCAGTCGAGCTCGGCGAACTCGCCCCACTCGGTGACGAGGACCACGGCGTCGGCGCCCTCCAGCGCCGCCTGCGCCGAGGCGGCCATCTCGACCGCGGCGAGCAGCTCGCCCGCGCGCTCGCTGGCCACCGGGTCGTAGGCGACGACCTCGGCGCCTTCGCCCTGCAGCCGGGCGGCCAGGACCAGGCTCGAGGCCTCGCGCATGTCGTCGGTGTCGGCCTTGAAGGCGAGGCCGAGCAGCGCCACCCGCTTGCCCAGCAGCGAGCCGAGATGCGCCTTGAGCTTGCCGACCACCCGCCGCTTCTGCAGTTCGTTGACCTCGATCACCGCGGTCAGGAGCTGGAAGTGGTAGCCGGTGTTGCCGGCCAGCATCTTCAGGGCGCTGACGTCCTTGGGGAAGCAGGAGCCGCCGTAGCCGATCCCGGCGCGCAGGAAGGAGGAGCCGATGCGCTGGTCCAGGCCCATGCCCTTGGCGACCTCGCCGACGTCGGCGCCGACCTCCTCGCAGACGTTGGCGATCTCGTTGATGAAGGAGATCTTCGTCGCCAGGAAGGCGTTGGAGGCGAGCTTGATCATCTCGGCGCTGGCGACGTCGGTCTGGAGGATGTCGCCCAGCGGCCGGTAGAGGCCGGCGACCGCGGCGGCCGCCTCCTCGTCGCCGGGATCGGCGCCGATCACGACCCGGTCGGGATGCATGAAGTCCGCGACCGCCGAGCCCTCCTTGAGGAACTCGGGACAGGAGACGTAGGAGAGGTCGGGCATGTCGCGACGGATCGAGGCGCCGGTGCCGGCCGGGACGGTGCTCTTCATGATCAGCACGTGCTCGCTGTCGGCGGGCAGCTCCTCGACGACCGCGCGGACGCGCGAGAGGTCGGCGTCGCCGGAGTAGGTCGGCGGGGTATCGACGCAGACGAAGAGCAGGCGGGCGCCGTCCAGCAGCTCGCTCATCTCGGTGGTGAAGGCGATGCGCTCGGCGTTGCGCCGCAGCATCTCCTCCAGGCCCGGCTCGTGGATCGTCACCTCGCCGCGCGAGAGCGACTCGACCTTCTCGGCGAGGATGTCGCGGGCGACCACCGGGTGGCCCAGCTCGGCGAAGCAGGCGGCGGTCACCAGACCGACCCAGCCGACCCCGATCACCCCAACCGGCTCCATTTGCTCGCTCATCCTCTTTTCCTCCCCTGTTTCGGCTTGGGCTTGGGCACGATCACGTCGGCGGACCGGGCGATCCCGACCATCTGGTCGTTGGTCAGGGTCTGCAGCAGGTCATTCGAGACCCAGTAGCTGTTGTCCCCCCGGTGCCAGGCGATCATCTTGATCCGATCGCCGTCGACGTAGATGTCGTATTCGCGACCGTGAATGGTCTTGGTCAGGCTGGGATTGTTGAGGATCGGCGGGTCGTCCCAACCCTGGATCCCCTGCACCCCGAAGTAGTGGCTGCCATCCGACGCTTCCAGGACGACGACCATGCGGTAGGCGGCGTGGCGGTTGCCGTCGTCGTCTTTGAGATGGTAGACGCGCGGGTCCTGGACGTGTTCGTAGCTGTTGCTTTCGACGTAGTAGGCGCCGGAGGGCAGCCGGCTCGGGTAGAAGACCGGCAGCCCGGCGCCGAGCTTGCGCGCCGCCGACTTCGCCTCCAGTTCGCCCGCTTCGCGGGCCGGGACCAGGCCATCGCTGCCCGGCGGCTTCGGCTTCGCGATCTGCGGCTTCTTCGGCTTTGCCTTCGCCTTCCCTCGAGACCCGCCCTTCTTGCCGCCATGCTTCTTCTTCCCGCCTTCTTCGGCTTCGGTCTTTTCCAGCGAGCCGCGCGAGCCGCCGCTGGCTTCGATCCCGAGGAAGAGGTTGACGGCTTCGTTGACCGCTTCCGGCGTCGTGTAGACGAAGCTGGGGCCGAGTTCGGCCGGGAAGTGGACCTCCTTGATGGCGGCGTTGCGCGAGGCGAGGAAGAGTTTCAGCACCTGCAGCATCGTTTCCTTGTCGTTGATGTCGGAGGTGGTGTATTTGGTGAAGATGTCGATCAGGCCGCTCTGGTCGAAGACCAGGTCCTGGACCGAGACGCGCTGGCGGGCGGCGCTGATGAAGTCCTGCTGGCGAGCCGAGCGGACGAGGTCGGTGTCGGTGTGGCGGTAGCGCACGTACTGCAGGGCTTTTTTGCCGCAGAGCAGCTGGTAGCCCGGCTGGACGTTGATTTCGGCGTACTGCTCGGAAGGCGGCACCCCTTCGTTGGAGTGGAAGTAGCGGCGGTCGACGTCGGTGTAGACGCAGCCGATCGCGTAGACGGCGCGGACGAAGCCGAGGAAGTCGACGTTGACGACGTGGTTGATCGGCAGCCCGGTCAGCTGCTTGACCGTCTGCAGCGTCAGCTTGGGGCCGCCGTAGGCGTAGGCTTCGTTGAACTTGCCGGTCCCGTAGCCGGGGATTTCGACCTTGAGGTCGCGCGGGACCGACATCACCGCGATCGCGTTGCGGTCGGGGTCGAGCCGCAGCAGCATCGTCGTGTCGGAGCGCCCCGGGTCTTCCTGCAGGTTGGCCCGCTTGTCGGACCCGAGGATGAGGATGTTCTGCGCCTCGCCGCCTTCGACCGTCGCCAGGTAGCGCTTGAGCTTGTTGCTGTAGACGTTGTTGTGCGAGAGCGCGTGGGCGATGCTGTCGAGGTAGACGAGGACGCTGGTCGCCGTCGCGGTCGCGGTCACGGCGACGATCAGGAACGAGGCGAAGGTGAAGCGCAGCCAGTAGCGCTTCGGCTTCGGCGGCGGCTCGGGGTCGCCGGAGGGAGGCGGCTTCTTCGGCGCCCAGCCCGGGCCCCGGGCGGCCTCACTCATCGACTCGACCCGGGATTGCCCGCAGGAACGATTCGAGCGCCTGGCGATAGGTCTCCAGCGAGGAGACCGAGACCCACTCCTCGGGCCCGTGGTGGCCGGCGCCGAGCGGGCCGAACTCGACCGCCGGCACCCCCACCCGCAGGAAGGAGACCGCGTCGGAGGCGCCGTCGCGACCGACGCTCATCGGCTCGCCGTCGTGGTGCGCCGCGGCCGACTCGCGCAGGCCCCGCACGAAGGGGGAATCGCGATCGACCGTCGCCGGCGGCCGTGTGAACAGCGAGCGCGCCTCGACCCCCGGCAGCTCGCGCACTTCGGCCAGCACGGCGGCCGGGTCCTGGTCGGGCAGATAGCGGATGTCGACGTCGATCACGCATCGGTCGGGCACCTTGTTCAGCGCGTCCCCGCCCCAGATCCGGCCCAGGTTGATCGAGGGGCGGTCGAAGAGCTCCGAACTGTGCCGGGCAAACGGTAGCGACTCGATGCTGCGGAAAACGTCGATCGCGTTGAGGACCGCGTTGTCGCCCAGCCACGGCGTGGCGCCGTGCGCGGCCGTCCCCTCCACCTCCAGCCGCAGCGCCAGCACGCCCTTGGCCTCGATCCCGATGTGGAGGTCGGTCGGCTCGCCGGTGATCGCGAAGTCGCCGGTGAAGCCGCTGTCGACGAGGTGGTCGGAGCCGCGCTCGGCCTCCTCCTCGGACTCCTCGTCGCCGACGATCCCGAGCCGCACCCGCACCCCGTCCTGGTCGCGCATCGCCGCCGTCACCACCAGCATCGCCGCCAGACCGCCCTTCATGTCGTAGGCGCCGCGCCCGTAGAGCCGGTCGCCCTCTATCCGCGGCTCGAACTGCCCCGCCAGGCCGGGAACGACGTCGAGGTGGCCGTGCAGGACCACGGTCGGCGCCCCCTCGGGGCCGACTTCGGCCTTGACCACCGGCAGCCCCCGCACCTCGTCGCGCTCCGCCTCGATCCCCCGCGCCTCCAACCAGCCCTTGACGAAGCCGGCGGCCTCGGAGACTCCTTCGGGATCGACGGTCTTGTAGCCGATCAACCGCTCGGCCAGGGCTACGAGCTCCTCGCTCATCCCTGCGCTATCGCGAGAAACGCCTCCGCGCGGTCGCGGTCTTTCTGCGCTCGCGCGTGGTCGGCGCTTCCCTTCTCGTGCTCCGAGCAGCGCTGCTCGGCGTCGGACAGCTGCTCTTTCAGCGTGCCGGCGTCGAGGTCCTCGGGCGGGATCGCCTCCTCGACCAGGAGCCGGGCACGGTTGCCGAACACCTGCAGCCAGCCGTGGGCCTGGGCGTAGCGCTTGATCTCCGCATCGGAGACGTGGAGGCGCAGCTCCGCCGGCTGCAGCGCCGCCAGCAGCGGCGCGTGGTTGGCGAGGATGCCGATCTCGCCGACCTCGGTCCGGGTCGAGACCTGGCTGACCTCGCCCTCGAAGACCTCCCCCTCCGGAGTGAGGACCTCGACGTCCAGCTTGTGCTCGCCCGCCACGGGTACCTAGGCGGCCGCTGCCGCGCCGGCGTTCTCGGTGACCTGGTCGATCGAGCCCTGCATGTAGAAGGCACCCTCGGAGAGGTCGTCGTGCTCGCCGTCGAGGATCTCGCGGAAGCCGCGGACCGTCTCCGCCACCGGCACGTACTCGCCGTTGCGGCCGGTGAACTGTTCGGCGACGAAGAACGGCTGCGAGAGGAAGCGCTCGATCTTGCGGGCGCGGGAGACCGTCTGGCGGTCCTCGTCGGAGAGCTCGTCGATGCCGAGGATGGCGATGATGTCCTGCAGCTCCTTGTAGCGCTGCAGCACCTGCTGGACCTCGGTCGCGGTGCGGTAGTGCTCCTCGCCGACGACGTCCGGCTTGAGGATCGTCGAGGTCGAGTCGAGCGGGTCGACCGCCGGGTAGATGCCTTTCTCGGAGATCGACCGCGAGAGCGCCGTGGTTGCGTTGAGGTGGGCGAAGACCGAGGCCGGGGCCGGGTCGGTGTAGTCGTCGGCGGGGACGTAGACCGCCTGGATCGAGGTGACGGAGCCACGCTCGGTCGAGGTGATCCGCTCCTGCAGACCGCCCATCTCGGTCTCCAGGGTCGGCTGGTAGCCGACCGCGGAGGGCATCCGGCCCAGCAGGGCCGATACCTCGGAGCCCGCCTGGACGAAGCGGAAGATGTTGTCGATGAACAGCAGCACGTCCTGGCCGCCCTGCTCGCGGTAGTACTCGGCCATGGTCAGGCCGGAGAGGGCGACG
>Ga0070691_10000011_pt1 | contig 57498 bp, 39 predicted proteins | sample KBSK1101metaG_FD_64673 | JGI IMG/M metagenome (GOLD analysis project Ga0070691, IMG submission 64673) | Corn, switchgrass and miscanthus rhizosphere microbial communities from Kellogg Biological Station, Michigan, USA - KBS K1-10-1 metaG | ecosystem: Host-associated > Plants > Roots >... | reverse complement strand
ACGTGCCGAAATGGAACACGATCTCGATCTCCGGGTACCACATCCGCGAGAAGGGCTGCTCGGCCGTGCAGGAGGTCGCCTTCACGCTCTCCAACGCGATCGCCTACGTCGAGGCGGCGCTGGAGCGGGGGCTGAAGATCGACGAGTTCGCGCCCCGTCTCGCCTTCTTCTTCAACGGCCACAACAACGTCTTCCAGGAGATCGCCAAGTTCCGCGCGGTGCGGCGGATGTGGGCCAAGATCGTCAAGGAGCGCTTCGGAGCCGAGAACCCGAACTCGATGAAGATCCGCTTCCACACCCAGACCGGCGGCGTCACCCTGCAGGCCCAGCAGCCCGAGGTCAACATCATCCGCGTCGCCCTGCAGGGCTTCGCCGCCGTCTGCGGCGGCACCCAGTCGCTGCACACCAACGGCTTCGACGAGGCGCTGGCGCTGCCGACCGAGCGCTCGGCCCGGATCGCTCTCCGCACCCAGCAGGTGCTCGCCTATGAGTCCGGTGCCGCCGAGACCGTCGACCCCTTTGCCGGCTCCTACTTCGTCGAGTCGCTGACCGACGAGGTCGAACTGCGCGCTCTGGAGCTGATGGAGAAGGTCGAAGAGCTGGGCGGCTCGGTCGAGGCGCTGGAGTTCATGCAGCGCGAGATCGAGGAGTCCGCGCACAGCTATCACGAGCGCTACAAGAGCGGCCAGGACGTGATCGTCGGCGTGAACAAATTCGTCACCGACCAGGTCGACGACGTCGACATCCTCAAGGTCGACCCCGAGGCCGAGCAGCGCCAGCTCGCCCGGCTCAAGGCCTTCAAGGAGGCCCGCGACCAGGCCGAGGTCACGACCAAGCTGGACGCCGTCCGCGACGTCGCCCGCGGCGAGGGCAACCTCCTGCACCCGATCCGCGCCGCGCTCGCCGCCGACGCCTCGATCGGCGAGGTCTGCGGCGCCATGCGCGACGTCTTCGGCGAATACAAGGGCGGCGCCTTCTTCTAACCCCTAACGCTCGCGACATTGACCCCCATCAGGGGTGGTCAATGTGCCAAGCGCTTCGCGAGCAACGCGGCGGCCCGGGTGAGGTCGGAGCGCACCTTGCCGGGTTCATAGCGGATCTCGTAGTGCGTGAAACGGAGCGGGGTCATGCCCGCGAGCGTGTGGGTGCGGTCGCGGAGGGCGTCGCGTTTCTGGGCCGAAGGGGTGCGGTGGTAGCGGAGGCCGTCGGTCTCGACGACGAGCCCCAGGTCGGGCCAGAAGAAGTCGACCTCGAATCCGTTCACGCGCTGTTTGGCGAGCGCGGTGGACAGGCCGGCCGAGGCCGCGATCGGGCGGAAGTAGATCTCCAGGTCGGAATCGGAAAGCAGGAAGGTGAGCCGGTCGAGGATCCGGCGCAACGGGCGGACGCCCGGCTCGCCGCCGTGTCGGTCGAGGGCGGTGCGGAGGGACTCGGGGTCGATCAGATCGCGCTTGTCGGCGTCGTTGACCGCCCGCTCGATGGCGGTCGGGCCGAGTTCGGTGGCCAGGTCGATCAGGGTCTGGACCGGGCGGGTGACCGGGAGGTCGTCGTAGAGAGCGATCTCGGAGATGGCGAGGGAGCGGCGACGACGGACCAGAAGGCCCGAGCGGCTGACGCCCTGCGCGCGCCGTACCGAGAGGTCGATCCTGCCGCGCAGCTCGGTGCCGATCCCCCAGAGGGCCGCGGCACTGCGATGGCTGAGCACGGCGCCGTCGCCGAGGTAGGGCTGGGTGGGGAGGTGCATAGCTTGGCCACCGGCTGCCGCGGCCAGAACGGCGGCCGCCCAGCGCCGCCTCCGATCCAAATGGGGCCAGCCGACCGCGTAGATTCCGCGCGCGACGGGGTGGAGCCGTCCGTTGGCGATCCGGTGCTGGATTGCGTTGGGGCTAAACCCCAGCGCCAACAGCTGCGGGCGCGCCAGAACCCCATGCTGCTTACCAGCCAGACCCCACGTTCGAGCTGAGCGCGCTTGCGATATTGACGACACCTGAGAGGGGTCAATGTCGCGAGCGCGCTTTGTTCTCCCCCGGGATGGGGTGGACGGTCTGTTTCATGGGATGGGGGGCGGCAGGAATGGGCAGGGGGTGGCCGAAGCGGCACCCATGATCGAGGTGTCGCGAACGCTGATGAAGTCCGAGCCGGAGCTGGCGGAGCTGATCCAGGCCGTCGAAGGGATCGAGGTGACGATGGCCGAGAAGGGCTTCGGCACCCGCGTGGAGGTGCGCGCCAACCCTGGCACCGGCCTCGAGGAGGCCGACCTCGAGGCCTTCCTCGATCGCCTGGCGGAGCCCCAGCGGCGGCCGTTCAGCGGCGCTTAGGCGCCTGCCCGGGCGGCTCGTGGCACGCGCTGGGGCCGCGAAATAGACTCCCGCGCTCGATGCGCGAGAAGAACCCGGTGACCCACGACGAGAAGCTCGCCTACCTGCGCGAGCTGCGCGAGGCGGCGATCCACTCCGCCTCCGAGGAGGCGGTCGAGAAGCAGCACGCGAAGGGCAAGATGACCGCCCGCGAGCGGGTCGAGAAGCTGCTCGACCCCGGCTCCTTCGAGGAGCTCGACACCTTCGTCCGCCACCGCACCTACGACTTCGAGATGCAGAAGAAACGGCCCTGGGGCGACGCCGTCGTCACCGGCCACGGCACGATCGAAGGCCGCACCGTCTTCGTCTTCTCGCAGGACTTCACCGTCTTCGGCGGCAGCCTCGGCGAGGTGATGGCGGAGAAGATGTGCAAGGTGATGGACCTCGCCGCACAGGTCGGGGCGCCGGTGATCGGCATCAACGACTCCGGCGGCGCCCGCATCCAGGAGGGCGTGGTCTCGCTCGGCGCCTACGGCGACGTCTTCGTCCGCAACGTCCAGTGCTCGGGCGTGATCCCGCAGATCAGCCTGATCATGGGCCCCTGCGCCGGCGGCGCCGTCTACTCGCCGGCGATGACCGATTTCATCTTCATGGTCAAAGAGACCTCGCACATGTTCATCACCGGCCCGGAAGTGATCAAGACCGTGACCGGCGAGGAAGTCGAGTTCGAGGAGCTGGGCGGGGCGATGAGCCACAACTCGAAGTCGGGCGTCGCCCACTTCGCCTCCGAGGACGAGGAGAGCTGCCTCGAGGACGCTCGCTACCTGCTCAGCTTCCTGCCCTCGAACAACCTCGAGGCGCCGCCGCGCTTCGAGCCCTCCGACGACCCCGAGCGCGAAGACGAGGCCCTGGACACGGTCGTCCCCGACGACCCCTCCAAGCCCTACGACATGCGCAGCGTGATCTCGCTCGTCGTCGACGACGAGGAGTTCTTCGAGGTCCACGAACACTTCGCCAAGAACATCGTCTGCGGCTTCGCCCGCCTCGACGGCTATCCGGTCGGGATCGTCGGCAACCAGCCCGCCTTCCTCGCCGGGGTGCTCGACATCGAGGCCTCCGAGAAGGCCGCCCGCTTCGTCCGCACCTGCGACGCCTACAACGTCCCGATCGTCACCTTCACCGACGTCCCCGGCTTCCTCCCGGGCACCGACCAGGAGTGGAACGGGATCATCCGCCACGGCGCCAAGCTGCTCTACGCCTTCACCGAGGCGACGGTGCCGAAGCTCACGGTCGTCACCCGCAAGGCCTACGGCGGCGCCTACGACGTGATGAACTCCAAGCACATGCTGGCCGACTACAACGTCGCCTGGCCGACCGCCGAGGTCGCGGTGATGGGCCCCGAGGGCGCCGTCAACATCATCTACCGCAAAGACATCTCGACCTCGCCGACCCCCGACGAGCGCCGCCAGAAGCTGATCGACGACTACAAAGCCCACTTCGCCAACCCCTACTCGGCGGCGGAGCGCGGCTACATCGACGACGTGATCGAGCCGCGGCAGACCCGGCCGAAGCTGATCAAGGCGCTGCGGATGCTGCAGAGCAAGCGCGTGGCGCAGCCCAAGCGCAAGCACGGGAACATCCCGCTGTAAGCGGCCGCGAGGCTCCGCTGCGCCGGCACCCGGGTCAGGGGACGGCGGTGGCCTCGGCCTCGACGCCGCCACCGCCGGCGGCGCCGCGGCCCGCGGTGGCGCCTTCGTCGCCACCGAGGCGGTGGGCGAGATAGACGGGGATGATCGAGATCAGGATCACCAGCACCGCGACGGCGTTGACGATCGGCAGTTCGTGCGGGCGGAAGAGGTTGGAGTAGATCCAGATCGGGAGGGTCTGTTCGCCCGCCCCGATCGTGAAGTTGGTGACGATGATCTCGTCGAAGGAGAGGGCGAAGGCGAGCAGGCCGCCGGCGATCAGGGCGCTTTTCATCCCCGGGAAGGTGACGTAGCGGAAGGTCTGCCAGGTGTCGGCGCCGAGATCGGCCGAGGCCTCCTCGAAGGAGCCGGAGAGCCGCCGCAGCCGGGCGACGGCGTTGTTGTAGACGACGACGATGCAGAAGGTCGCGTGGCCGACGATCACCGTGAAGAGGCTGAGCGGGACGTTCAGGACCTGGGTGAAGGTGTTGCTGATGGCGACGCCGGTGACGATCCCGGGCAGGGCGATCGGGAGGATGACCAGAAAGGAGATCGTCTCGCGCCCGAAGAAGCGGTGCCGGGCCACGGCGAGCGAGGCGAGGGTTCCGAGCACGAGCGCGATCGCGGTCGCCACGACGCCGGCCTTCAGCGAGGTAAGGAAGGCTTCGCGCGCGGCTTCGTCCTGGAAGGCCTGGGAGAACCAGTGCGTGGTCCAGCCCGGCGGCGGCCAGGCGAGGATCTTGCTCGAGTTGAAGGCGTAGAGCACGATCACGATCAGGGGGATGTAGATGAACGCCAGGCCGACCCCGACCGCGGTCCTCAACAGCACCCGTGAGCCTTTGCCGAGCCTCATCGCCTAGACGTGCTCGAAGGCGCCGAGCTTGCGGGCGACCAGCAGGTAGGCGACCATGACCACGATCGGCACCAGGGCCAGGGCCGCCGCGAACGGCTGGTTGTTGGCGATATTGCTGAAGATGACGTTGCCGATGAACTGGTCGTTGGAGACCAGGCGCGGGGTGATGTAATCGCCGAGGGTCAGCGAGAAGGTGAAGATCGAGCCGGCGACGACGGCGGGGAAGGAGAGCGGCAGGATCACCCGCCGGAAGGTGGTGAAGGGGCGGGCGCCGAGATCCTCCGAGGCACTGATCAGGGAGTCGGGGATGCGCTCCAGCCCCGCGTAGATCGGCAGGATCATGTACGGCAGCCAGAGGTAGCTCATGACCAGCCAGACCGCCGTCGTCCCGTAGCCGGGGGTGTCGAGGCCGATCGGGTTCAGCGCCCAGTGGACCGCCCCGTTGGCGGAGAGCAGCGTGCGCCAGGCGTAGACCTTGACCAGGTAGCTCGACCAGAGCGGCAGCAGGATCCCGATCACCAGCAGCGCCTTGCCGCGGCGGCTGGCGAGCTTGGCCATGTAGAAGGCGATCGGGAAGGCGATGACGGCGTCGGTGAGGGTTACCAGCAGGGCGGTCCTGATCGTCCGCCAGACGATGCTGCGGTAGACGGGTTCGTTGACCAGCGATTCGAAGTTCTCGAGGGTGAAGCTCTTGACCGTGAGCCCGCTGAGCGGGTCGACCGACCAGAACGCGGCGACCAGCAGGAGGGCCAGCGAGCCGAGGTAGCCGATCACCAGCCAGCCCACCGGGCCGGCGAGCAGCCCCCCTACCTGCAGTCGCGGGCGACCGTGGAAGAGGTCGGCGAGCCGATGGCCCACCGACCTCCTCTCCACGACCGCTTCAGATGCCATGGACCATCAGGCTCGACTCAGCCTTTGATCGCCGTCCAGGCCTTGACCCAGTCGTTGTAGTCCATGCAATCTTCTTCGCCGTTGCCGCAATCGGCCAGCGGGGTCTCCCAGTAGTAGACCCGCTTCCAGAAGGCCGGGTTTTCGGCGTGGTATTCCGAGCAGAAGTTCTTGTTCGCGGTTTCTTCGCAAGCAAGTTCCTGCGCCGGCGCCTCGCCGAAGTATTCGGCGACTTCGGCGTTCACCTTGGGTTCGATGATCCAGTTCATCCACTCGTACATGCAGTTGGGATGCTTGGATTCGGAGCTGATCATCCAGGTGTCCGACCAGCCGGTCGCGCCCTCCTTGGGCAGGAAGCCCTGGCTCGCCGGGCTCGCCGCCACCGGGACGCCTTCGCCCTTCAGCGCGAAGTACTGGTACTGCCAGGTGGTGCCGACCGTGACGTCGCCGCCGGCGAAGGCGGAGATCTGCTTGGCCGCTTCAGACCAGTATTCGCCGACGTTGGCGCGCTGTTCTTCCAGCAGCTTGATTGCCGCGTCGAACTGTTCTTCGTTCAGCTCGTAGGGGCTTTCGATCCCCAGGTCGGGCTGGTGGAATTTGAGGTAGAGAGCGGCGTCGGCGATGTAGCTGGATTCGTCGTAGGCGCTGATCTTGCCCTTGTACTTCGCCGCGATCTTGGGGTCGAACATGATGTCCCAGGAATCGGGTGCCGGCTTGACGTCGTCGGAGTTCCACATCAGGAGATTGGCGCCGCGGCCGTGCGGGACGCCGTAGTTGACACCGTCGAAGGTGTTGTACGGCTGGTCCTTGAGGTCGCTGAAGACCGTCTTGTAGTTGGGCACCAGGTCGACGTTGACCGGGTCGACGAGGTTGGCGGCGACCAGGCGAGCGGTCGCGTTGCCGGAGGCGGAGACGCCGTCGTACTGGCCGGTTTTCATCAGCTCGACCATTTCGTCGGAGGTCCCGGCTTCCTTGTCGCTCACCGCGCAGCCGGTTTTGGCTTCGAACGGTTTGGTCCATTCGGGTTCGACGTAGCCGGCCCAGGAGATCAGGTTGAGGGCGCCCTCGCCCTTGCCGACCTTCTGCAGCTCTTCGCCGCCGCCGGTGCTGTCGCCGCTCGACCCGCAACCGGCAAGGACGAGCATGAATGCGACCAGTCCCGTGACGACGAACCACGCCGTTCGGGCGGAATGAGCGTCCTTTCTCCTCATGGTGAACCCTCCTCGTTAGTTGACTTCCCCTGGATCGCCGCCGCGTGCTCCGGCCGCCATCCCACCACCACCTCTTTGCCTCGCTCGGGAGGCGCCTCGGGCGCTCCCTCCAAGTTCTGCCGGACCAGCTGCAGGGTGCCGCCGGCGTCCAGCGCCACCGTGTACCGCGTCACCATCCCCGCGTAGGCGACCTCGGCGACCTTGCCGCGCTCGCTGTGGAGGTTGCCGCCGTCGCCCCCCGGCGTGAGCAGCTGGATCTTCTCCGGGCGGATCGTCAGCCGCTTGCCGTCGCGCTCGATCACGTTGGAGACGCCGACGAAGCCGGCCACGAACTCGTTCCGCGGCCGCTCGTAGAGCTCCTCGGGCGGGCTCACCTGCTCGATCCGGCCCTCGTTGAAGACGGCGATCCGGTCGCTCATCGTCAGCGCCTCGTCCTGGTCGTGGGTGACGTAGACGAAGGTGATGCCGACCTCGCTCTGGATCGTCTTCAGCTCCACCTGCATCTGCTCGCGCAGCTTCAGGTCGAGGGCGCCCAGCGGCTCGTCGAGCAGCAGCACCTCGGGCCGGTTGACGATCGCCCGCGCCAGCGCCACCCGCTGGCGCTGGCCGCCGGAGAGCTCGCCCGGCTTGCGCTCGGCATAGCCGGGCAGGCGCACCATCTCCAGCGCCTCGTCGCGGCGCTTGGCCCTGGCGGCCTTGTCCACCCCGGACACCCTGAGCCCGTAGGCGACGTTGTCGCCCACGCTCATGTGCGGGAACAGCGCGTAGTCCTGGAAGACGGTGTTGACGGCGCGGTCGTAGGGCGGGACCCCGCTCACCTCCCGGCCGGCGAGCTCGATCGTGCCTCCGCTCGGATCCTCGAAGCCGGCGATCATCCGCAGCGTCGTCGTCTTCCCCGACCCCGATGGCCCGAGGAAGGTGAAGAACTCGCCCCGGGCGACTTCGAGGTCGATTCCGGCTACGGCAACGACCTCGCCATAGTGCTTGGTGAGGTTGGCAAGACGGATGTCGAACGGTGACGCGGCTACAGACCCAAGTTATCCCAGCCGTTCAGGAAAGCAAGGACAATTCAAAGAGCTGGAGTTAGCCGGGGTGGAGTACGGAGTGGAGAGGGGATCCCCATCCAGCTAAGCCCAAGCGGCCTCGTTGACCTGCACGTGAACCCTCGACCACGTACGAGTCACCCGGCCTGTTTTCAACTGAGACAGGTCAATGGAAGGGGGCGGGTACCCCCTCCGAACGTTTTGCGCTTCTCGCCAGAACAGAAACTCGGACGGCAGCAAACGATCCAGCGAGCAAGCGAGAGAGGAGGGGGTACCCGCCCCCTTCCTCGCCAGCCCCAGCTAGTAACCGGCCGGGTGACGCGCGACGTAGCCGACGTTGTCGCGCAGGTCGAGGTGCCAGCGCGGCCCGGTTTCGCCACCTTCGTCGCCGGAGGTGTCGAGGCGGACGCCGGCGATCACGGCGTAGGCGTGGCCGGCGTTGGCGTAGACGGTGATCCAGCGGCCTTCGCCGGCGAGGCCCCACTTTTCCATCGGCCCCGAGGGCAGCGGGCTGGTGAGGAATTCGCCGCCGTGCAGCGCGAAGCTGACGGAGCCGGAGCAGTCGTAGCCTTTGTCCCACCAGCGGCCGTGGCCGCCGCCCCATATATAGGGCTTGGTGCGGATCTTGTTCGCCGCTTCGATCACCGCGACCACGCGGGGCGGGGCGCTCTTGGGGGGGATGAGTTCCCCGGTCGGGAGCAGCTTCGCCTTGGCGGTCGGCGTGCATACATCGACGGCCGCCGGGGTAAGACCACCGGTAGCGCACTTCGCCGAGGCACTGCCGGGGGCGAGGAGCGCGAAGACGACGAGAGAGGCGGATAGCGCCAACCCCGCCTTGAGCTTCAAGTTGTCAGACAGCAAACCGATTCTCCTTTGTCGGCCTACGGGGTTAGCTGTCGGGCTAGCGCTAAAAGGAGCCTGCGCTCCCGCCTGAACTAGGCGAGTTAGCCCCGAAAACGTGGTTCCCCCGTTCCCACAGCGCCTATGAGCGCGTGGGACTCGGCGTTTCGGTTCTACGGACCGGCGGCAGTCTAGACCATCGACCGGCGGCTTGCTCACAGAACGCAAACATTTAGTGGCCTTTCGCACTTTCATCCCAGATTCCTGTCGACCGGGCGGCTGCTAGCTTGGGCTCTGGGATGGAACTTGCCGACCGCAAAGCACTTCTGACCGGCGCCACCGGCGGCCTCGGCAGGGCGATCGCGAAGGCGCTCGCCGAGCACGGCGCCAGCGTCACCCTGAGCGGGCGCAAGGCGGAGGCGCTCGAAGCGCTGGCGCGCGAGCTGCCCGGCGCAGGCCACTCCGTCCTCGCCGCCGACCTCGCCGAGCCGGGCGCCGCCGTGCGGCTGGCGAGCGAGGCCGGCGCGGTCGACGTCCTCGTCGCCAACGCCGGCCTTCCGGCCGCCGGCCGCATGGACGACTTCAGCCCCAAGCAGGTCGAGCGGGCGCTGCGGGTCAACCTCGAGGCCCCGATGCTGCTCGCGCAGGCCCTCTACCCGGCGATGCTGGCCCAGGGCTCCGGGCACCTGCTCTTCGTCGCCTCGCTGGCCGGCAAGTCGCCGGCACCGCAGTCCTCCATCTACAACGCCACCAAGTTCGGCCTGCGCGGCTTCGCCCTCGGCCTGCGCACCGACCTGGCGTCGCGCGGCGTCGGCGTCTCGATCGTCTCGCCGGGGTTCATCCGCGAGGCGGGCATGTTCGCCGAGTCGGGGGCGAAGTCCCCTCCCGGCCTCGGCACCTCCACGCCCGAGGAGGTCGCGAAGGCCGCGATCAGGGCCATCGAGGCCAACAAGACCGAGATCGCGGTGGCCCCGGCGCGCCAGCGCTTCCTCGCCCATTTCGGCCTTGCCAGCCCCGGTATGGCGGTGCGTGTCTCCAGCGGCTCCGCCGGCCAGAGATCGGCGGCCGAGATCGCCGACGGCCATTCGAAGGACAAGAGGTAGGACGACGAACTTGGGAGGCCCCCGATGAGCAGCAGCGATTCCTTCGGCGCCCGCTCGACCCTCACGGTCAGCGGGCGCGACTACGAGGTCTTCCGGCTCGACGCCCTGGCCGAGCGCTTCGACGTCGCCCGCCTGCCCTACTCGGTCAAGGTGCTGCTGGAGAACGTGCTGCGGCTCGAGGACGGCGTCTCGGTCGGCGCCGCCGACGTCGAGGCGATCGCCGGCTGGGACGCGGCGGCCGAGCCCAGCGTCGAGATCCCCTTCCAGCCGGCGCGGGTGCTGATGCAGGACTTCACCGGCGTCCCCGCCGTCGTCGACCTGGCGGCGATGCGCGACGCGATGGAGGAGATCGGCGGCGACCCGGCGGCGATCAACCCCCTGGTCGACGTCGACCTGGTGATCGACCACTCGGTCCAGGTCGACGCCTTCGGCAGCGCCGGCGCCTTCGCCGTCAACGCCGAGCACGACTTCGAGCGCAACCGCGAGCGCTACTCCTTCCTCAAGTGGGGCCAGCAGTCCTTCGACAACTTCCGCGTGGTGCCGCCGGCGACCGGGATCTGCCACCAGGTCAACCTCGAGCACCTGGCCCAGGTCGTCTACAGCCGCGAGAACGGCGGCACCCTGCAGGCCTACCCCGACACCCTAGTCGGCACCGACTCGCACACGACGATGGTCAACGGCCTCGGCGTGCTTGGCTGGGGAGTGGGCGGGATCGAGGCCGAGGCGGCGATGCTCGGCCAGCCGATCTCGATGCTGCTGCCGCAGGTGGTCGGCTTCAAGCTCGGCGGCGAGCTGCCCGAGGGCGCCACCGCCACCGACCTCGTCCTCACCGTGACCGAGATGCTGCGCGAGCGCGGCGTCGTCTCCAAGTTCGTCGAGTTCTTCGGCCCCGGTCTGCCGACCCTGGGCCTGGCCGACCGGGCGACGCTGGGCAACATGTCGCCGGAGTTCGGCTCGACCTGCGCGATCTTCCCGGTCGACGCCGAGACCCTGCGCTACCTCGACCTCACCGGTCGCCCGACCGAGACGATCGAGCTGGTCGACGCCTACGCCCGCGAGCAGGGCATGTTCCACGACGAGTCGACTCCCGACCCGGTCTTCTCCGACCTGCTCGAGCTCGACCTCGGCGAGGTCGTCCCCAGCATCGCCGGGCCGAAACGCCCGCAGGACCGGGTGCCGCTCTCACAGGCGAAGGAGTCCTTCCTGGCGGTGATGGGCGAGTTCGACCCCGAGGCGGCCGAGCAGATGGGCAACGGGCGCGACGAGGCGATCGAAGAGTCGTTCCCCGCCTCCGACCCGCCGGCCGAGGACCACGACGACGAGCGCGGCAAGCCGCGGCCGGCGATCGCCGCCGGCTCGGCGGCGGTGGCCGCGCGCGGCAGCGAGGACGCGATCGAGGTGACGCCGGCGGACGGCGAGAGCTTCGAGCTCGACCACGGCCGGGTCGTGATCGCCGCGATCACCAGCTGCACCAACACCTCCAACCCCAGCGTTATGGTCGGCGCCGGGCTGCTCGCCCGCAACGCCGTCCAGCGCGGCCTGGCGCGCAAGCCCTGGGTCAAGACCTCGCTGGCGCCGGGCTCGACCGTGGTCACCGACTACCTCGAGCGCGCCGGCCTGACCGAGTACCTCGACGCGCTCCAGTTCAACCTGGTCGGCTACGGCTGCACCACCTGCATCGGCAACTCGGGCCCGCTGGCGCCGGAGATCTCGGCGGCGATCGCCGAGAAGGACCTCGCGGTCTGCGCCGTGCTCTCCGGGAACCGCAACTTCGAGGGCCGGATCAACCAGGACGTGAAGGCGAACTACCTGGCCAGCCCGCCGCTGGTCGTCGCCTACGCGCTGGCGGGCCGGATGGACGTCGACCTCGTCAACGACCCGCTCGGCACCGGCTCCGACGGCGAGCCGGTCTACCTGCGCGACGTCTGGCCCAGCGCCGAGGAGATCAAGCGGGTGGTGGGCGACTCGGTCGCCTCGGAGATGTTCGCCCGCAACTACGCCGAGGTCTTCAGCGGCGACGAGGAATGGAGCGCGGTCGAGGTGCCCGCGGGCGACCGCTACACCTGGCCGGACTCGACCTACGTGCGGCAGCCCAGCTTCTTCGAGCGGATGCCGGCCGAGCCGCCCGGGGTCGAGCCGATCGCCGGCGCCAGGGCCCTGGCCCTGCTCGGCGACTCGATCACCACCGACCACATCTCGCCGGCCGGCGCGATCAAACGCGACAGCCCGGCCGGCGCCTGGCTGCTGGAGCAGGGGGTGGAGGTCCGCGACTTCAACTCCTACGGCTCGCGCCGCGGCAACCACGAGGTGATGATCCGCGGCACCTTCGCCAACATCCGCCTCCGCAACCAGCTGGTCGAGCGCGCGGGCGGCTACACCCGCCACTTCCCCGACGGCGCCGAGACCAGCATCTACGAGGCGGCGATGGCCTATGCCGAGGAAGGCGTGCCGCTGGTGGTGCTGGCCGGCAAGGAGTACGGGTCGGGATCCTCGCGCGACTGGGCCGCGAAGGGAACCAAACTGCTGGGAGTGCGGGCGGTGATCGCCGCGAGCTTCGAGCGCATCCACCGCTCCAACCTGATCGGGATGGGTGTGCTGCCGCTGCAGTTCGCCGCCGGCGAGAGTGTGGAGTCGCTCGGCCTGACCGGCGAGGAGAGCTTCGACTTCGGCGACCTCGAGAACGGCGAGGCGAAAACCGTCACCGTTACGGTTACGCCCGACGGCGGCTCGTCGCGGGAGTTCGAGGCGACCGTCCGCCTCGACACCCCCAACGAGGTCACCTACTTTCAGAACGGCGGCATTTTGCAGACCGTCCTGCGCAACCTACGAAGGTAGGGGCACAGGAGGGCCGCGGGAGGCAGGGGGTCCGCGCGACCCTCACTGCACCTGCGCGTCGGTAGCCAGGGAGGGATGCCGACGCGGCCGTTCCCCTGGACGGGACTGCCCAGAAGGAACAGTCGCGCCTAGCTATACCGCGTGGGCTCCTTGCGGTCAAGCGCAATCGAGTGGTTTAGCGTCAATCCGGCGCGCTTTGGGCACGATCGACGCTGTCGGTGGCCGATCCGTCCACTCCCATGCCCTTGCGCTCGATCAGCTCGATCCCGATCACACTGCCGACCGGGCCGACTGGGGTAAGGGTCGCGGCGAGCAGGGTGTAAGGGGCCTCGCGGCGCACGCAGGCGACCCAGATGAGGACGCAGAGGGCGATGAAGCCGAGCCCATGGGCCCACCCGAACAGCATCGTCTCCGTATCGAACCCCGGTAGCAGCCAGAAGGCGATCAGCGCGGCGAAGATCGCCAGCTCCACCCACGAGAATCGCTTCACCCAGACGAACAGCGGCCCCGGCACGGGCTTCTGCAATGGCCTGCCGGACATCCGCTGCTCAGGCGCCGGGTGTGAGCGCGGTGAGGACGATGCGCTCCTGCTCCAGCGCGTGGGCGCCGGAGTAGCCCTCGCCGGTGCTGGCCCGGCCCTGGCGGCCGATGTAGGTCAGCTCCACACCCTCGGGCAGCACCTCCGGCATCCGCCGTGACATCACCTTCCAAGCACCCATGTTGCGCGGCTCCTCCTGGACCCAGGCGATCTCCTTCAGGTTCGGGTAGGAGGAGATGACCTGGGCCAGCTGCTCCTTGGCGAACGGGTAGAGCATCTCGACCCTGGCGATGGCGACGTTCTCGGCGCCGGCGCGGCGGTCGCTGCCGTCGATGTCGAAGTACACCTTGCCGGTGCAGAGGACGAGCCGCTCGACCTTCTCGCGGCGGCCCTCGGCGGTCGGGTCGTCGAGGGTGTAGTGGAACTCGCCCTCGGTCAGGTCCTCGAGGCTGGCGGCGGCGCGGTCGAGCCGCAGCAGCCCCTTCGGGGTGAAGACGATCAGCGGCCGCGGCTTGCGGATCAGCGCCTGGCGGCGCAGCAGGTGGAAGTACTGCGAGGCGGTGGTCGGGTAGGCGATGCGGATGTTGCCCTCGGCGCCGAGGGCGAGGAAGCGCTCGATGCGGGCGCTGGAGTGCTCGGGGCCGGAGCCCTCGTAGCCGTGCGGCAGCAGCATCGTCAGGCGGCTGGTCTGTCCCCACTTGGCCTCGCCGGAGACGATGAAGCTGTCGACGATCACCTGGGCCGCGTTGGCGAAGTCGCCGAACTGGGCCTCCCAGAGCACCAGCGCGCTCGGCGTCGCCGCCGAGTAGCCGTACTCGAAGCCGAGACAGGCGATCTCCGAGAGCGGGCTGTTGTAGAGCTCGAACGGGGCCGAGGCGTCCTCGAGGTTCTGCATCGGCGTGTACTCGAGCCCGGTGTTCTCGTCGTGGAGGACGAGGTGGCGGTGGGAGAAGGTGCCGCGCTCGGTGTCCTGGCCGGTGAGGCGGATGTGGACGCCCTCGGTCAGCAGCGAGCCGAAGGCCAGCGCCTCGGCGTGGCCGAAGTCGATCCCGCCCTGGTCGATCGCCTCCAGCCGCCTGGAGAGCGGGCGCCGCAGCTTGCGATGGACGTTGAAGCCCTCCGGCGTCTTCAGCAGGGCCTCGTTCAGCGAGTGCAGCTTCTCGGACGCGACCGCGGTGTCGACCGGCGGGCTGGCGGTGCGGTCGAGCTCGCCGGTGCCGGTCGTCACCGTCGGGTCCTCGTAGTCGCCGGCCTCCATCTTCTGGCGCAGCTCTTTCAGCGCCGTCGACATCTCCTCGCGGCGCTGCTCGGAGGCCTCGCCGACCTGCTCGGCCGACATCGTCCCCTCGCCGATCAGCTTCTCGGCGTAGATCTCCGAGACCGGCGCGTGCGACTTGATCTTGGCCGCCATCGTCGGCTGCGTGTAGGCGGGCTCGTCGGTCTCGTTGTGGCCGAAGCGGCGGTAGCCGATCACGTCGATGACGATGTCGCGGCCCCAGCGCTCGCGGTAGGCCATCGCCAGCCGCACCGCCGCCGAGCAGGCCTCGACGTCGTCGGCGTTGACGTGGACGATCGGGACGTTGAAGCCCTTCGCCATGTCGGCCGCGTACGGGGTCGAGCGCGCCTCCTCGGGGTCGGTGGTGAAGCCGACCTGGTTGTTCTGGATCAGGTGGATCGTGCCGCCGGTGCTGTAGCCCTTCAGCGACTGCAGGTTGAGGGTCTCGGCGACGACCCCCTGGGCCGGGAAGGCGGCGTCGCCGTGCAGCAGCACCGGCACCGCGCGCTTCGGGTCGTGGCTCAGCTCCGGGCCCTCGAAGTCCGACTGCAGGTAGCGGGCGCCGCCGGTGACGACCGGGTCGACGAACTCGAGGTGGCTCGGGTTCGGGTAGAGGCGGACCGAGATCTTCTCGCCCTCGGAGGTCTCGTAGACCCCGCGGTGGCCGTAGTGGTACTTGACGTCGCCGGTGCCGCCGTGGGGGATCCCGGCCAGCGCCTTCACCGCCTCGATCCGCTTCGAGCCCTCGAACTCGGCCAGGATCGACTCGACCGGGCGCCCGAGGTTGTGGGCGAGGACGCTGAGGCGGCCGCGGTGAGCCATCCCGAAGACGACCTCCTCGGCCCCGGAGCGGTGCGAGAGTGTGACCACCTCGTCGAGCATCGGCACGATCACGTCGAGCCCCTCGATCGAGAACATCTTCTGGCCGAGGTAGGCCTTCTCGAGGAAGCGCTCGAACTGGAAGACGTCGATCAGGCGGCTGAGCAGGCGCCGTTTCTCCTCGTCGCTGAGCGGCTGGCGGTGGGCGCCGGTCTCGATCATCTCCCGCAGCCAGATCCGCTGCTGGTGCGAGGAGAGGTGCTCGAACTGGTAGGCGATCGTGCCGCAGTAGGTCTGGCGCATCCGCGGCAGCGCCTCCAGCAGGGTCTCGCCGGGGACGCCGATGCGCAGGATCGAGGCCGGGATCCGGGCCATCAGCTCGGGGGTCAGGTTGAGGTTCTCGGGCTGGATCGCCGGGTCGCCTTTGGGCTCGGAGCCAAGCGGGTCGAGCTGGGCGGCGAGGTGGCCGTGGGTGCGGTAGGCCTTGAGCAGGGAGGTCGCCGCCTGCACGGCCTGCAGCAGCTCCTCGTCGACTTCTCCCGGCGCGGTGCTCGGTTCGGCGCTGGGCGCGACGACGGTGCTGCTGACGCCGAGCGGGGGCGCCGAGGCGGAGGCGGGGTGGGCGGAGGAGATGCCGGCGGCGTCGATCCCGAGGTCGGCGGCGACCGCCTCGTAGAAGCCGTCCTCGCCCTGCAGCAGCTGCTCGACCCGGCGCAGGAAGGCACCCGACTCGGCCCCCTGGATGACCCGGTGGTCGTAGGTCGAGGTCATCGTCATCACCTTCGAGACCCCGAGCTGCTTGAGCCGTTCCGGCGAGGCGTGCAGCCACTCCGGCGGGTAGGCGATCGAGCCGGTGGCGATGATCGCGCTCTGGCCGCTGAGCAGGCGCGGGACCGAGGCGACGGTGCCGACCCCACCCGGGTTGGTGAGGGAGATGTTGGTGCCCTGGAAGTCGTCGGCGGTGAGCTTGTTCTCGCGCGTCTTCGCGATCAGCTCTTCGAAGTTGGAGTGGAAGGCGGCGAAGTCGAGCCCGTCGGAGCCCTTGATCGCCGGCACCATCAGGCTGTGGCTGCCGTCCTTCTTCTCGACGTCGACGGCGATCCCGAGGTTGACCGGGCCGCCCTCGATCGCGTAGGGCTTGCCGTCCTCCTCGGCGAACGTCCGCACCATCACCGGGAAGTCCTTGGCCGCCGCGACGATCGCCCAGGCGACCAGGTGGGTGAAGGAGACCTTCAGCCCGCGCTCTTTCAGGACCAGGTTGATCGCCTTGCGTTTGGCGTCGAGCGTGTCGACCGCGATCGTCCGGAACGAGGTGGCGGTGGGCACCGCCCGGCTCTCGTCCATCGCCTTCGCCAGCATCGCCGCCGGCCCCCGCAGCTGCTTCGCGGCGCCGGCCTTGGCAGCGGCAGTCGTCCCGTTTCCACTTTCCGCCGCAAGAACGTCCTCTTTAGTGACCTTGGACCCAGGGCCACTCCCACTCACCGAAGCAAGATCGACGCCGTTGGCCTCCGCAACCCTGCGCGCGACTGGAGTCGCGCGGACATCCGAGGAAGCACCGTTGCCAGAGCCAGCCTCGGTCCCTCCGCCGTTCCCACCGCTGTCACCTGCGGGTGGCGTCGTGGCGGGGGTCCCCCGCGGCGCGGAGGCGGCCTCGCCGCCGAGCACCGTGGGGGAGGCCGCGGCGACAGGACCCGCAGCCGATGCGCCCGAACCCTCGAAGGAACCCTCACCAGCTTCCATCTCGGCCAACGGAGCCCCCACCGGCACCTCGTCATCCACCGCCGCCACGAGTTTCGTGATCACGCCGTCCATCGGCGCCGGCACCTCGGCGTCGACCTTGTCGGTCGAGACCTCGACGACCGTGTCGCCCTCGTTGACGAAGTCGCCCTCGGCGACGTGCCACTCGAGGACGATCCCCTCGGTCACCGACTCGCCCATCTCGGGCATTGCGATCTGCACGGTGGCCGTCTCTGCCATTTCTGTCTCTGAGTCTATGAAACCCGGCGAGGGAGCTTCCCTGTCGAGGTAGGCTGGGGCGATGAATTACTTCGTCACCGGAGCAACCGGGTTCATCGGCCGCAATCTCGTCGAGCGCCTGCTGCAGCGCGAGGGCACGATCTACGCGCTCGTGAGGGCGGGATCGCGCGGCCGCCTGGAGGAGCTGCGCACCGGCTGGGGGGCCGACGGGGCGCGGATCGTGCCGGTCGCGGGCGATCTCTCACAACCCGGCCTCGGCGTCTCCGAGGAGGACATGGTGGCGATGCGGGGCGAGGTCGACCACTTCTTCCACCTGGCCGCGATCTACGACATCACCGCCGCCGCCGAGGCGCAGGAGATCGCCAACGTCGAGGGGACCAGGCACGCGGTCGAGCTCGCCGGGGCGATCGAGGCCGGCTGCTTCCACCAGGTCAGCTCGATCGCCACCGCCGGTCTCTATAAGGGCGAGTGGCGCGAGGACATGTTCAACGAGGCCGAGCGGCTCGACACCAACCCCTACTTCCGCACCAAGCACGAGTCCGAGCGGCTGGTCCGCGAGGAGTGCCCGCGGCCCTGGCGCGTCTACCGGCCGGGGATCGTCGTCGGCGACTCGCGCACGGGCGAGATCGACAAGATCGACGGCCCCTACTACTTCTTCAAGCTGCTGCAGCGGGCGCGCCGGGTGCTGCCCGAGTGGCTGCCGCTGGTCGGGATCGAAGGCGGCGAGATCAACATCGTCCCGGTCGACTACGTCGCCGCGGCGATCGACCACATCGCCCACAAGCCGAAGCTCGACGGCCGCGCCTTCCACCTCACCGATCCGAACCCGAAGACGGCGGGCGAGGTGATCAACCTCTTCGCCAAGGCCGCCGACGCGCCGCGGATGACCGTGCGGCTGGGCACCGACGTGACCGAGCCGGCGAGCGGGCTGGCGCGCTCGGCGCTGAGGTTCTTCCCGCCGGCCAAGCGGGTGCTGAAGATGGCGCTCGGCGAGCTCGACCTGCCCGCCGACGTCCTCACCTACGTCGACTACCCGACCAGCTTCGACTCGACCCAGGCGCGGAAGGCGCTGAAGGGGTCGGGGATCGAGGTGCCGCCGCTGGAGAGCTACGCCGCCAAGGTCTGGGACTACTGGGAGCGCAACCTCGATCCCGGCCTGTTCAAGGACCGCTCGCTGTCCGGCGCGGTGCGGGGCAAGATCGTCCTCATCACCGGCGCCTCCTCGGGGATCGGCAAAGCGACCGCGGTCAAGGTCGCCGACGCCGGCGCCACGGTGCTGCTGGTCGCCCGCTCGGTCGAGAAGCTGGAGGAGACCCGCGACGAGATCGTCGCCGCCGGCGGCTCCGCCCACATCCACCGCTGCGACATGGCCGACGTCGAGGACATCGAGCGGATGGCCGAGGAGGTGCTCGGCTATCACGGCCACGTCGACATCCTCGTCAACAACGCCGGCCGCTCGATCCGCCGCTCGGTCGCCCTCTCCTACGACCGCTTCCACGACTACGAGCGCACGATCCAGCTCAACTATCTCGGCGCCCTGCGCCTGATCCTGGCCCTGCTGCCGACCATGCGCGCCCGCAAATCCGGCCACATCGTCAACATCAGCTCGATCGGCACCCAGACCAACCCGCCGCGCTTCTCCGCCTACGTCGCCTCGAAGGCGGCGCTCGACGCCTTCAGCCGCGTGATCGCCTCGGAGATGGTCGAAGACAAGGTCGACATCACCACGATCAACATGCCGCTGGTGCGGACGCCGATGATCGCGCCGACCCGGATGTACGACATGTTCCCGGCGATCACCCCGGAGGAGGCGGCGGAGATGATCGCCAAGGCGATGGTGCGGCGGCCGAAGAAGGTCGCGACCAAACTCGGCAACTTCGGCGAGCTGCTCTACGCGGTGGCGCCGAGGGCCAACGACAAAATCCTCAACACCGCCTACAAGCTGTTCCCGGACTCGCAGGCGGCGAAGGGCAAGACCGACGAGGCGCGCGACAAAGCGCCCTCGACCGAGGCCGTCGCCTTCGCCCACCTCATGAAAGGCGTGCATTGGTAGGTCGCCAGTTCCGGAGTACTTACTCCGGAACTGGCCTGTGGTACCGGGTTCCTCTTCGTTCTCCCATCTGGACCAGGCGGTCTTCGTCCACGAGCTTCGCAAGCAACGCCCGTGCCTCGGTTCGGTCCAGTCCAGTTGCTTCGCGGACATCGGCGTTACTGATCGGTCGCTCTGCCGCGAGGTCCACGATCAAGCTTGCCAGGTCATCCGGGCCCAGACGCAATCCAGCCGGCGGCGCCAGCGTCCCCGTCAGTCGGTAGGTCGTTCCTGCCCGCTCACCCCTCTGCTCCAGAAATCCCGCGTCTCGCAGACGATGAAGAACAGTTCGCGCATCATGCCGGTCCGTTTGCAGAATCTGCCTGACCTTCGCGTTGGTGAGCGTCTCCCCTCGTGCCGCGTGCACGAGCACGAGTCGATCGGGTCCCTCGAGGTTGCCTCGCTGCTCCAGCTCTCGAATCCAAGCACGCTCGGAAGGCGCGACTGCACTACGGACTGGCAGGGATACCGCAACCTCGTGATCGCGATCCTCAAATTGGGGAGGGTCGAGCATTTCCTCGAGCATCGTGTCCTCCATTACGTCGATTCCTCGACCGGCGTCCTCCGCGAGGCCGAAGCGCCTGAGGGCCGCGATGACGGAGAGGTTGCGCGGCGCGCTTGCTTCGCGGATGTTTTCCACGGTTACCGGCTCTGGAAGCCCTCCGGGGGAGACGACGCGGACAGTGGAGGGACGAAGTTCTATCCGCACGGGGGTCCGGTTCAACTCATACGATCGATGAGCAACGGCGTTGGCGAGAGCCTCCCTGATGACGACGGGCGGAACTCTCGGGAGGTCGAACCGCTGGGCCCCCAGAACGACGAGCTCCGTCCCCAGCTCGTCGTTGATCCGCCGCAAGGCAGTGCGTACCTGGTTTGGCAGCGGTCCCTTTATCTCGATACGTAGGTCGTAGTCGATCGAGTCGTCTCGGTAACGCAGAAGCTCTATGTAGCTTTTCCCCAGGATCTCGCTGGGATCCTTTGTCAGGTACAAGACACCGGCGACGGTCAGGTTGCCTTCGGCGGCGTATCCCAGCTCCGTGAGCCGATCCGCGGCATTTTGGGGGTCCCAGCCAAATGCTTCGCTGAATGCGCCAAGCAGCTGGGGACTGGCGGCCGTGGCAGATACATCGGTTGGGGTCAACTCATAACGGGTCGCCGATTTTTCATTGATGAAGTGCTGGAGCTCCGATCCAAAGAGGGGTTCGTCGCGGGTTCCCTTTCTGATGCGCACGATCCCGCTGGACATCTGCGCAAAACCCTCCTGTCTGCGGGCGACTGCGATGACGATGATCTCTCGACCCCCTATCGAGACGCGATGTAACGAGTAGCGACCAGGGCTGTGGATATCCCGCATTACTTGGTGGATCGCGTCGGGAGTGCCGCCGTCCAGGCTTCTTCCGACAACGTCTCCAGAGTCGGAGACGCCAACGAGAATCACGCCTCCCTCCGCATTGGAAAAGGCAACGATGGTCTCCTGCAATGCGTCTCTGCCGACGCCGTTCTTGAACTCGATGTATTGACTCTCTTCTGGAAACTCGCGCCGAAACTCCGCTGGCTCCAAGGCGAGTGGGATATCCCGTCGCTCAGGATGGAAAGGGGGATATGGCAAACTTGTCTTCTTCATTTTTCGCTTCGACAAGTTTGCCATAACTCGAGATTCTCAATACCGCCCGTCCTCGGCGGGCCGGTAGCTTCAGCAAATGGCACCGGCTCGGCGGCTCAAGCACTGGGGGTGGGGGTACGAGGACCAGGCTCCCACCGCGACGCAGATGCGGGAGGCGGCGGAAGGGATCCGCGCCCGCTTCGGGTTCGGCGGCGAGGTAGAGAAGCCGGTGCCGCTGGGGGAGGTGGAGCTGCGGGCCTCGCGGCTGCGGGTTCCGGAGGACTTCGGCGACCTCTTCTCGGACGACCGCTACGAGCGCGTCTCCCACGCCCTCGGCAAGGCCTACCGCGACGTCGTGCGCGGGTTCCGCGGCGAGTTCGAGAACCCGCCGGACCTGGTCGCCTTCCCCCGCGAGGAGTCGGAGATCGAGACGGTGCTGAGCTGGGCGGAGGCAGAGGGGGCGGCGGTGATCCCCTTCGGCGGTGGCACCAGCGTCGTCGGCGGGGTCGAGCCGCGGCTGGGCGAGCGGCCGGTGGTGACGATGGACCTGCGCCGGCTCGACCGCGTGCTCGAGGTCGACCCGGTCTCGCTGGCGGCGCGGATCGAGGCCGGCGCGACCGGGCCGCGGCTGGAAGAGCAGCTGCGCGAGCACGGCCTCACCCTGCGCCACTTCCCGCAGTCCTTCGAGTACGCGACGCTGGGCGGCTGGATCGCGACCCGGGCCGGCGGCCACTTCGCGACCCTGGAGACCCACATCGACGACCTGGTCGAGTCGGTGCGGGCGATCGGCCCGCGCGGGACCTGGGAGAGCCGGCGGCTGCCGGGCTCGGGGGCGGGCCCCTCGCCCGACCGGCTGCTGATCGGCTCCGAGGGGATCCTCGGGGCGATCTCCGAGGCCTGGGTGCGGGTGCGCCCGCGGCCCCGGTTCAAGGCCTCGTGCGGGGTCGAGTTCGACGACTTCCTGACCGCGGCCGCGGCTGTGCGAGAGATCTCCCAATCCGGGCTGTACCCGGCCAACTGCCGCCTGCTCGACGCCTCCGAGGCGGAGCTGACCGGCGCGGGGGACGGGAGCTCGAACCTGCTGATCCTCGCCTTCGAGTCCCCCCACCACCCCGTCGACGCATCAATGACCATCGCCCTAGACATCGCCCAAACCCACGGCGGCACCCCAAACCCCCCGCCGACGGGCCGAAAAGTCGGCGCTGGCTCGACAAATCGGCCCACCGGCCGGGAGGACGGGGTGGGGGCCTGGCGGGGGGCGTTTTTGCTGGCGCCTTACTTGCGGGATACGTTTGTCGCTTGCGGGGTGCTGTCGGAGACTTTTGAGACGGCGATCACCTGGGAGCGCTTCGAGGAGTTCCACGCCGAGGCGATGGAGACGGCGCGCAAGGCGGTGGCCGCGGTGGGCGGGGCGCCGGCCGAGGGGCCGGGCGCCCCCCGGATCAGCTGCCGGCTCACCCACGTCTACCCCGACGGCGCCGCTCCCTACTTCACGGTGCTGGCGCCAGCCGTGCGCGGCGGCGAGGTCGAGCAGTGGGACGAGATCAAGGCCGCCGTCTCCGAGGCGCTGATCGACGGCGGCGGCACGATCACCCACCACCACGCGGTCGGCCGCGATCACCGTCCCTGGTACGACCGCCAGCGCCCGGCCCCGTTCGCCGCCGCCCTGCGCGCCGCCAAGGCCGAGCTCGACCCCGCCGGGATGCTCAACCCCGGCGTCCTGATCGACCCCTAGCTACCCTCCTCGCTATGGAGGAGGCGGGCAAACGGGCAGATCGGGCCGAGCTGGCACGGCGGCACGATCCCTGGCGCGCGAACGAGGAAGCGCGCCGGCGGCGACTGCGCGAAGATGGCAAACGGCCCTTGGCGGTCAATCTCGCCGAGGGTCTCGCCCTGACGGATTACCTCTCCAGGTTCACCGGCGGCGCCAGGGAGAAATGACCTCCTCTCCGCTGCAGTTGCAGGAGCTGCTGCGGCGGCTGAGCGAGGCTGACATTCGCTTCGTCCTCGTGGGTGGGCTGGCCGTCAACGCGTGGGGCTATCTCCGCACCACCCGCGACGTGGATCTGGTCCCCGATTCCTCCGCTGAAAATTTGGCGAGATTGGATGCGCTGCTCAGAGAGCTCGACGGCAAGGTGGAGGTGGAGGGCCGGTTGCTGGACGCGAACTCGATCGCGACTTTCCTGCGAACCGGCGACCGAACCCTGGTCGCGACCGAGCTCGGTCATGTGGACGTGCTGCAGGGACTTCCCCAGATCCCACCCTTCTCGGTCCTCGACGAACAGGCAACCGACGTGGATATGGACGGCCTCGTCGTGCGCGTTTGCTCGCTCGGCCATCTGCTCGAGATGAAGCGGGCCAGCGATCGGCCTCGAGACCGGGACGACCTCGAAGCGCTCGAAGCGGCGCAGCCCGACCGCGGCTAAGACCGCCGTTCATAGGAAAGTTGGCTCGAAGCCGGCACGCTCAGGCCTTGTTTCGTCGCAGACAAAGGATTTACGCTTGCGCAACAATGCAGACGATGAGAGATCGGTGGACCGACGAGCGCCTTGACGACCTCAACGCAAAGGTCGATCGTGGATTTGCTCTGATGGAGAGGCGCTTCGACCGGGTTGACGAGCGTTTCGAGCGGATGGATGCGCGGTTCGAGTCCCTCCACCGGCGATGCTTCAACTCGGAGGCGTCGTGATCGCCGCCCTGATCGGATTGATCGCCACGCAGCTATAGCCGCCTGGGCCCCACGATCACCCGCGGCTGCAGGGTCCGTTGGGTCGTGGCCCGCTAAAAAACAGCCTGTCTGGTCTGTTAGTGTTCCTAGTTTCAAGGGATGCGTGGGGGACCAAGCTGACAGCGGCAAAACGAAGGGAGATGGGAGGCGCCGACTCGTCGGCGAACCCCGGTGGCGGCCAGTTCCTGCTTGCCCTGGCGGGGCTGGAGACGGCGGTGCTGGACGCCTGCGCGACCGAGGCCGAGTGGCCGGCGCAGGTCGCCGCCGGGATCTATGCCGGGGTCGATTTCGCGATCGCGAACCCCGCGGTGGCACGCCTGCTGACCGCCGATGGGGCCGCGGAATATGGCTGCATGAGCCGCTATGAGCGGGTAATCGCCCGCCTCGCCGGCTTCATCCAGGTCAAAGCCCCGATTGCCAAGCGACTGCCGGGGTCGACAGACGAGGCGCTGGTGGCGGGGATCGTCGGCTTGGTCGGCGACCACATCCGGATCGGCCGGGTGGACCGCCTGGTGGAGCTGCGGCCGGAGCTGGTCCTGCTTGCCCTGCTGCCCTACCTGGGGTTCTCGGAGGCGCAGAGCTGGGCAAATCGGACGGCCCATCCAAGCGGCTGAGTCGCTTGACAACTTGGTCCGTTTATGTTCTTATAGGCACCCTGCCGACGCGGATCTGATCAACCCCACCGTCGCGCGGGACCTGGAGCTTCGGCGCCAGGATCGGGCCGTCCCGCTCAACTTCCCTGGGCGGCTTCGGCCCATTCGCGCAAACGTCATGGCCCGGAGGCGCCTCCCGTGTCTCCGGGTCGTTTGCGCCGCCGTTCCAGCCGTCGCAGCGCCAGCACCGGCCGCACCGCGGGGCCCAGCGCTGCGAGCATCCGCTCGCGAATCGGCCGCGCGAAGGCCGAGTCGGCGCCCGGCGCGCTGAGGTAGTAGCCGGCGACGCCAGCGAGGATCGCCGCGTGCCGCCCCCGATGCCGTTTCGGCAGCGGTGCCAGCGCCGCGCGGGCCCGGCCCGCTATCAGGGCGAGGCGCTCGGCGGCGACGTCATCGTCTAAATAGAGGCGCATGTAGTTGTGGGCGCCGCGGGCGCGGTCGGCCTCGAGGTCGACGAGGTCGTCGAGGAGGACGGTCAGGGCCCCGATCGGGGGGAAGTAGGCGGCATCGACCAGCGCCGCCTCCGCCGCGGTGCTCCGCGCGTCCGCGGCGGCGGCGATGAGGGCGTGGGCGGCGACCGAGGAGCTGGCGCCGGCGGCCAGCTCCCACCAGGCGTATCCCGGCGGGCCCCGCAGGTCCGAGGCCCAGGCCTCCAGGGCCCCCGGCGCCCCCAGCTCCGCCGCGTGGGTGTGGCTCTGGCCTTCGCCGCAGCGCTCGGCGGCGCGACGAGCGAGCGGCAGCGCCGCCTCGCCGCCCGGCAGCCCGGCCACCGCCTCGCGGCAGGCCGAGACGAGGCCGAGCAGGTAGCCGCCGTCGTCGCTCTGCGGGTGCAGGCGGTACCAGTCCGCGCACGGCTCGCCCGGCGAGAGCGCGTCGACCAGCGCCCGGTGCAGCGCCAGCCCGTTCGCCAGCGGCTCCGCCACCGGCTGCTCGCCGAGCGTGTCGAGGTAGTCGACCGCGACCTGCAGGGCGGTCATCGCCCGCAGCGCGCCCGGCCTGCTCCGCCGCGGCGCCAGGATCGCGAAGACGGCGGTCGCCTCCACGTTGGACCCCTTCTCGCGCAGGGAGCTCAGCGCCTTCTCGCGCAGGACCGGGCCCGGGATCGCCGCCGCCGCGGCCCGCCAGCGCCGCAGCTCCGTCCGCACCCCAGGCAGCACCGAGCCGCGGTAGACCGCCAGCGCTCGAGCCATCTCGATGCTCTCTCGCACGCCATCCACCGCCACCCCCGCACCCTAGCCCCTCGTGCCACGCTGTCGGTACCCTTGCGCGACTCTGGAAACGATCACCTCCGAACAACCGATCGTGCCCGCTGAGGCCGGTCAGGCCGGCGCCGGCCAGGGCGAGGCCGAGACCGAGGTCCTGCCCCGGCGCTCGCCGCTGCGCGCCGCGATCAAGACCGGGCGGCCGAAGGAGTGGATCAAAAACGTCTTCGTCTTCGCCGGGCTGCTCTTCTCCGGCAAGTTCAACCAGCCGCACGAGGTCGTCGAGGCGGTCCTCACCTTCGTCGCCTTCTGCCTGATCTCCAGCGCCGGCTACTTCGTCAACGACCTGATCGACGTCGAGCTCGACCGCAAGCACCCGAAGAAGCGCTTCCGGCCGCTGGCCGCGGGCGAGCTCTCCGAGAGCACCGCGAAGACGATCGCGCCGGTCCTCGCCCTGGTCGCGATCGCGCTCGCCTTCGCCACCGTCAACTGGGAGGTCGGGCTGATGGTGATCGGCTACGGCGTCGCCCAGCTGGCCTACAGCCTCGGCCTCAAGCAGATCGTGATCATCGACGTGATGACGCTGGCGGGGCTGTTCATCCTCCGCGTCGCCGCCGGCGCCAGCGCCGTCGACGCCCACGCCTCCGAATGGCTGATCCTCTGCACCGGCTTCCTCGCCGCCTTCCTCGGCTTCACCAAGCGCCGTCAGGAGGCGGTCTCCGAGCTGCACGAGGGGACCTCGACCCGGCCGGTCCTGGAGCACTACTCGCTGCCCTTCCTCGACCAGATGGTCTCCCTGGTCACCACCGGCACCGTCATCAGCTACGCGATCTACACCGTCAACTCGCCGCTGATCGGCAACCAGATGATGCTGACGATCCCGCCCGTGGTCTACGGGATCTTCCGCTACCTGTACCTGATCTACGACCGCTCCGACGACCGCTCGATGGCCCAGATCGTCGCCGGCGACCGCGGCATCCAGGCCGCCGGCGCCGCCTTCGCGATCGTCGCCTTCCTGCTGCTCTACGTCTTCAACTAGCCCGGCCGGCTTTGTTGTTCCCCTCGGTCGCCAGCGCGTAGGCCTCCTCGGCGCCGAGGAACGGGGTCAGCGTCATGTAGACGGCGACCGGCACCATCTCCGGCAGGCGCTCGGCGCCGCGCTGCTTCACGTAGTCGTAGAGCAGGGCGTAGAGGGCGCCGCCGATCGCCTCCGCGGTGATCGGCGGGATGTCGGCTTTGAGCTCGTAGCCCGGCGCCAGCAGTCCCTCCATCCCTTCGGTCACCACCTCGCGCTGCTCCAGCGCCCGTTTGCCCGCCGCGTACATCTCGACGCCGCCGAGCCGCGCGTACTCGGGCTCCCCCACCCCGAAGGAGAACATCGCCGCCTGGGTCGCCTGCACCGCGTGCTGCCAGTCGGTCGCGCGGCGGAAGGCGGGCAGGGCGGACGCCAGCATCTGCGAGGCGCCGCTGTCGAGCGCCGCGACCATCGCGTCTTCCTTGTTGGCGAAGTGCTCGTAGAAGGTCCGCTGCGAGGTCTTGGCGCGATCGACCACTTCGGCCACGGTGGTCTCCGGATAGCCCTTCTCGGAGACGACGGCCGCCAGCGCCCGCAGGATCCGCTCGGGCGGGTTCGAGGCCGCCTGGCGCTCCTCGAAGGAGCGCACCTGGGCCGTGCGCCGCCGCGGCGGTTTCAGCGGGCCGGGGGGCGGGGGGTAGGCGAAGACCCACTCCCACAGCTGCGGCGCCAGCTCCAGCAGTTCCTCTTCGTCGCCCCTGTAGAGGCGCTTGTGGATCACCTTCTGAACCCCGCCGACGATCGCCCGCACGATCTCCGGCGGCGTCCCCTCGTGCCCGGGGGTCGACTCCAGCAGCTGGGTCACGAGGGCCTCGAAGGCGTCCAGGGTGCGATCGGCCAGCTCGACCCCCTTCGGCCCGGCGGCGTAGATCTCGACGAACCCCATCTTCGAGGCCGCCGACTGCCGGACGATTTTCTCGATCAGCGCTTCGAAGGCCCGCTGCGCCAGCTCTTTGTCGCCCGGGACCGTCAGGCCGCTGGCCACGGTCTGGACCGCCGGCTCCACCAGCGCCTCGATCGCGGCCAGGAAGCAGGCCTGCTTGTCCTCGAAGTGGCGGTAGAAGGCGCTGCGGGAGACGCCCGACATCTCGACCAGATCGGCGACCGTGGCCGCCTCGTACCCCTTTTCGGCGACCGTCGCGACCATCGCCGCGAAGAGGCGTTCGCGTTGATTGCGGTCGGCCTCGGCCCGCGGGGTCCCTCTGCCGGGGGGCAGCATCTTCTCGCGCAGCTGACTCGAATCCCCCCACGGCGTCCGCATCAGAGCGGCACGATACCCGGGCTTGTCGGCGCTTTTGGACACCTCGTCACGGTTCCTCCGGTTGGTACGTGAACGGCTCCAAGCGGTTCGAACCGTCACCAAGCGCCCCCCGTAATTCCGCATTCTATCGCCCTTTTCAAGGGCATTGCAACGATAGCCACACCGGCGGGGCGTATCTGGGGAGGAAATCCGGTATGCACTCGTCTCATAAATTGACATCCGAGAACAGCTGTGTTCTCATGATCCCGGCTGCATCGCGGGAGGTTCCAGGGAGACTTCGGCCGATGGCGCACCGCAGACTCAAGTGAGGTCCCGCAAGGCCCAGGCGGCCTGCGTAGCCGTGCTCCTCGGTTGCGTCGCCCTCGGCTTCCTCGGCCTCGGCGTCGAGGGCCGCCTCGACCAGTTCTCGCTGCGCGTCCCCGGCACCACCGCCTCGCGCGGGGAAGACCTCGCCGCCGCCCACTTCGGCGACTCGGCCCCGTTCGCGGTCCTCCTGCGCGGCCCCGCCGCGGCGATCGACCGCCAGGGCCCCGCCCTGGTGCGGGCGCTGCGCCGCGACCCCGCCGCCACCGTGATCTCCACCTGGGACCGCGGCTCGGTGGCGGCGCTGCGGCCGGCGCCGGACCGGACCGTCGTCCTCGTCGACTTCCACGTCCCGCTCGACACCGCGATCCGCACCACCGCGCCGGCGCTGGAAGAGACGCTCGAGCGGCGGGTGCGCCCTCCCCTGCGGGCGACCCAGTCGGGCTTCGCCGACGTCTCGCGGGCGCTCCAGGAGGAATCGCTGCGGACGACCGAGCGGGCCGAGCTGCTCGCGGCGCCGCTGCTGATCCTCATCCTCCTCTTCGTCTTCCGCTCCGTGGTCGCCGCCGCGATCCCGCTCATCTTCGGCGCCCTCACCGTCTTCGCCGGCCGCGGCGTGCTGAGCCTGCTCGGCTCGGCGCTGACGATCGACTCGCTCTCGCTGGTCGTCTGCACGATGATGGGGCTGGCGCTCGGGGTCGACTACTCGCTGCTGATCGTCTCCCGCTTCCGCGAGGAGCTCGATGCCGGGCGCCCGCCCCCCGAGGCGGCGCTGCGGACCCGCCTCAGCGCCGGCCGCACCACGGTCCTCGCCGGCTCGACCTTCCTCGCCGCGATCGTCTTCTCCGCCTTCCTGCAGCCCGGGTCGCTGCTCTTCTCGATCGCTAGTGCCGCCGCGGTGGTGACCGCGATCAGCGTCGTCATCGCGGTCGCGGCGCTGCCGCCGATCCTCGCCCTGCTCGGCGCCCGCGTCAACGCCCTGCCCGTGCTGGCCGGCGCGTCCCGGCCCGGGCGCTCCCGGATCGCCGCCGCCACCGCGGTCGTGCTGCGGCGCCCGGCCCTGGCGGCGGTGGCGATCGCCTTGCCGCTGGCCCTGCTGGCCGCGCCGGCCCTGGCCTTCCGCACCGGTGCCCCGGGAATCGACGAGTTGCCGTCCGGCAACGCCGCCCGCCAGAACGCCGAAGCGATCGACGCCGCGATCGGCCCCGGCTGGGAGGCCCCGTTCGTCCTTCTCGCCGCGACCGAAGCCGGGCCGATCACCACTGCTGATCATCTGCGGCTGCTCGGCCGCTGGCAGCGCCGGATCGCCGCGCAGCCGGGCGTGCGCGCGGTCATCGGGCCGGCGCCGCTGGCGCGGCGGGCCGCGCCCCTGCGGCGCCTCGGCGAGGATCTCACCCGCCCGGGCTCCGGCGGCCCCGGACAGCTCACCCGCCTCGGCCCCGGCCTGCGCCGGGCGTCCGGTGCGGTGACGCGGCTGCGCGCCGGCCTCGCCGCCGCCGCGCTCGGCAGCGGCCTGCTCGGCGAGGGGGCGGGGAGGGCGGAGGAAGGCGCGGGCCTGATCGCCTCCGGCCTCGGCCGCGCCGCCGCCGGCAGCGAACGCGCCGGCGCTGCCCTCTCGCGCCTCGGCGCCGGGTCGGGGAAGCTCAGCCAGGCGCAGAAGCGGACCGCCGTCGGCACCCTGGCGCTGCGGCTCGGCCTCCACTCCCTGGTCCCGCAGGTGCGCCGCAACAGCCTCCGGCGCTCGCGGGCCCTGGCCGCGGCCCTGGCCGCCGAAGCCGCCGCCGACCCGGCGCTGCGCCCGCGCGCCCGGCAGGCCCGCACCCTGGCCCGCACGATTGCCGCGACCCGTGACGAAGTGCGGCGCCTGCGCGGCATCGCCGGGCGCGTCAACCGCGGCCTCAACCGCATCGTCGCCGGCGGCAACCGGCTGCGGGGTGGAGTGGAGCGGCTCCAGGGGGCCGCCGGCGGCCTCGACGCGGGTCTGCGCCGCCTCGGCGGCGGCGCCGATCGGCTCGCCGGCGGGCTCGCCGAACTGCGGGGCGGGGCGGGGACCCTGGAGCGGCGCCTCGCCGAAGGCTTCCAGCGCAGCCGGCCCCTGGAACGGGGCCTGCGCCGGGTCGGCGTCCGGGTCTCCTCGGCGGTGGCGCCGCTGGCCCGCGGGGCGCGCCTGCTGCGCCGCGAATCCCCCGGCCTCTTCGACTCCGGCTACTTCGTCCTCTCGGCCCTCGACGGGGCGCCCGCCGCGCGCCGCGCGCTCGCCGGCGAGGCGATCGACGTCGAGGGCGGCGGCCAGGCGGCGCGGATGCTCGTGATCCCCCGCTACGCCTTCAACACCGAGGGCTCCGAAGCGGTCGGCCGCCAGCTGCTCGCCGACGCCGAGCGGATCGAACGCCGGGCCCACCTGCGGACCGGGCTGGCCGGCGGCGCCCAGACCCTCAACGACTACGGCAGCGTGACCAAGGAACGGATCCCGCTGGTGATCGCGGCCGTCATCCTCATCACCTTCCTGATCCTGATGGCGGTGCTGCGGGCGCCGCTGCTGGCGGCGATCGCCGTCGTCCTCAACCTCGCCTCGGTCGGCGCCGCCGTCGGGGTGATGGCGCTGGTCTGCAGGATCCCCGCCGGCTACCCGCTCGGCGGCCACCCCTACGTCGACACCGTCGGCGCCGCCGGCATCTTTGGCATCACCTTCGGCCTCTCGATCGACTACGCGGTCTTCCTCATCTCGCGCATGCGCGAAAGCTACGATCGCGACGGCGACCACGCCCGGGCGATCGCCTTCGGCCTCGAGAAGACCGCCTCCGTGATCACCGGCGCCGCCGCGATCATGGCCGCCGTCTTCGTCTCCTTCGCGATCGCCCCGATCGCCACCGTCAGCCAGATGGGCGTCGGCCTCACCGTCGCCATCCTGCTCGACGCCACGGTGGTCCGGATCGTCCTCCTGCCCGCCCTGATGCTGTTGCTCGGCGACCGCGTCTGGCATACCCCGGCCTGGCTCGCCCGGCTGCCGGACCCGATGGGGCATCGGCCTTGAACGCTACCCGCCGATGATCAGGAACTCGACCCCGTCGGTGGTGAGCTCCGCGAGGATTCCGCGGATATCGAGCTCAGGCACCGCGCTGGCGCTGTCCCGACTCAGCCACGCGGGACATGAACCGGGACAGCTCGAAGACCTGCTCCAGCCGCTGGGCGGGCGTGAGGCTCGTGTAGTCGCGCTGCAGGGCGGCGCGCTCCGCCCTGCCCTCGGGGGTCCAGTTCCCGGTTCGTTTGGCGGGTTTCATCGGCCTAGATTACCGTCCTACGCGCGAGCCGCTGGGACATAGTCCGTATTCTGCGTACTCCCAGAGACACTTCCTCTGTTCTGCTTCTGGTACGGACTTAACTCGAATTTTATCTTTTTGTCCCTGTAAATAAGCCATAAATCTGGCTGTCTCTTGACAAACTGGTCCGCGTCTGTTCTCATTCCTGTCGCTAAGGAACAGGGCCCGCAACCACCAAGGGACGGGGATGTTCCAGAGCAGGAGAAGAGAAAACGGCCGCCCGGCCAAGCCAGGGAGCCCGTGCCACAATGGCCGGGTCAGGGCAAGGGAAGGCGGCCACGGGACAAGGAGTGAGCTTCGTGGGGTTATCCCTAGCATCGTCTTCCGGCTCCGGCCATGGCGTTCTGCCCTCTGTGGCCGCGCCCGCACCATCCCTCTTCGCTGACTTTTCCCAGCCGGCATCCGTGGCTCTCCCTGGCCCGCGGGGCCGCGGGAGCAGCGCGGGCGGCCCCCAGCGCTCCAGGGCCTGTCCCGGCTCCGCGGCAGGGACCGCCCGCGGCTGCTCCACCTCTTCGGCCTCGAGTCTCGCCGCCTTCCGCACACCCGCCACCGCCTCCACGGCTCGTGTCGGCCTGATTGAACAGCCACCCCGGCCATCTGGGAATGGGTTCCCGGTTCGGCCGCAGTCAACAAGGCCGGCCGGGGCACTCCCGGTGGGCATTACACAAGGAGAAGAGATCTGATGTTGCACAGATTCCGCGAACGCTTCGGCACCGCCGGTCTGGTGGTCGCCATAGTGGCTCTCGTCGCCGCCCTCGGCGGCACCGCCCTCGCCGCCACCGGCGCCCTCACCGCCAAGCAGAAGAAGGAAGTCAAGGCGATCGCCAAGAGCTTCCAGGGCACCGGGCCCGCTGGGGCCCAGGGCCCGGCTGGGGCCAACGGCACCAACGGCACCAACGGCAAAAACGGCACCAACGGCGAAAGCGTCACCATCTCCGCGATCAGCGCCGGTGGCGAATGCGGCGCCGTCAGCGGTACCAAATTCACCGTCGGCGCCTCCACCGGCAAAGTCTGCGGCGGCACCAACGGCACCAACGGCGAAAGCGTCACCATCTCCGCGATCAGCGCCGGTGGCGAATGCGGCGCCGTCAGCGGTACCAAATTCACCGTCGGCGCCTCCACCGGCAAAGTCTGCAACGGAACCAACGGAACCAACGGAACCAACGGCAACACCGTCCTCAACGGCACCGTCGCCCCCGCCGCCGGCACCGGCAGCAACGGCGACTTCTACATCAACACCGCCACCAGCGAAATCTACGGTCCCAAGACCGCCGGCGCCTGGGGCTCCGGCACCTCGCTCAAAGGCGCCACCGGCGAAATCAACACCGCCGGTCCCCTTCCGGTGGGCAAAACCGAGGCCGGTGCCTGGGCTATCGGGCCAGCGAATGTAGTTCCTTCGAGCGGCTTTACTTTCAGCAGGGTGAGGGTTGGGATCTCCTACCCCATACCGCTTTCCGGGACCGGGCTTATTGGGACGAATGTCAAGATCAATCCAGTCGGCTTTCCCACCACTAAAAAAACCGAATGCGAAGCAAAAGCGGAACCTGAAAAAGCAACTTGTCTCGCTGCCCTGAAAGTAGAAGAAGAAAATTGTCCGGGAAGTGTGTCTGAACCCAAAGCCAAATCCGGCCTCCTCTGTATTTACTCGACCAAACTCGAACACGTGTTGAGTTCTCTTGCACCCTTGCCATTAGTCTCAAAACCGAGTTCAAGCGCCAACGCATCAGGTTCCGACTCTGTCGGCTTCCTGATCTCTCTCGTCGCGGATGAAGAAGCAACCAGTCGTCCGGCCGGCTGGGGTACCTGGGCGGTGACTGGTTAGGGAACCTTCGTACCAGCACACGCCGGGCGCACCCCTCGGGGGCGGCATGTCAGTCGCCCCCGGGGCAGCCGCCCGGTCTCACACACGCCGACCGCAAATCGCGTCCACTGCAGCAGACCGTCCAACAGCAGCAGACACGTAGCGAGCGAGGAGAAAACACATGACCCACAACCCAACCACACCGCACATCTCATCGGCACGCCGAGGTCACCGTTCACCGTTTCTTCTCGCCTTCTGCCTTCTCGCCTTCTGCCTTCTCGCCTCCTGCCTCGCCGCCCTCCTCCTCGCTCCGATCGCGCAGGCCAACAGGGCGGTCATCGGCTCGATCGAAACCCTGCCGGGCAGGGAATCAGGTGCTCCCGCACCCAGCGGTCTTGCCGTTAACGCCGGTGGTGCCGGCGGCGTCAGCCCCGGCGACCTCTACGTCGCCAACACCCCCAACTACAACATCGAAGAGTTCTCCGCTGCCGGCGCCTTCGTGCGCTCCTTCGGCTATGACGTCGTCGCCGCCGGCCCCGACAACACCGGTGCCAACGAGAAGCAGACGGTGACCGTCGACCCGGCGAGCAGCGCCCTCTGGCTCACCGCGGTCACGGGCTCCGGCTTCGGCGACCTCACCCCCAGCTCCACGCTCCTCACCAAAGTCTCCACCACCGTCGGGGCCTTCCACGTCGGCGATGGGATTTCCGGTTGCGGCATCTTCCCCGGCACCAAGATCGTGGCCGTCGGAGCCGAATCGCTCACCCTCAGCGCTGCCACCAACTCCTTCTTCTGCCCTCCTCATCGGAAACTCACCACCTTCAAGACCACCACCGCCATTCCCTACGGTCCCGCGACCGGCGCGGCGGAAGTGGAAGCGGCCCTGACGGCGGCGGTCGGGGCGGGCAACGTGGCCGTCGGCGGTCCCGGCGGCGGTCCGTACACGGTCGAATTCAAAGGCGCCCTCGCCCACAACGATGTGCCGCCGATGGGCGCCGTCAGCTCTCCTCAAACCGTCACCCTGCAAAATGCGACGGGCGGAACCTTCACCCTCACCTTCCAAACCCAGACGACGTCGTCGATTGCCTTCAACGCCACCGCCGCCGAAGTCAAATCGGCGCTGGCGGCTCTCGGCTCGGTCGGCGCGGGCAACGTCGAAGTGACCGGCTCCTCAGGCGGCCCCTGGCGGGTCACCTTCACGGGAGCCCTGGCGGGATCGCAACAGCCGACGATGTCCTTTCAAGAAGTCAACGCAAGCTTTTCGGGATCGCTGCAGCCGGCGGTGTCGGTTGACGGCTCTAAACTCACTGGCACCTCCCCGTCGGCGACGGCGGCGACGCCGAGCGACACCGTCGTGACGGTGATCCCGGGCGGCGGCTTCGAGGTCTGCGATCGCCTTGCCAACCCGAGCGACGTCTGCAAAAGCGGCTCGGGAAGCTCCGCCGCCGGCGCCATGTCCCCACTTGGAGTCGCAGTCGACCAAGCTACGGGCAATCTCTACGTGCTCGACGCCGGGCTGCTCGTTGGCGGCCTGCGCAACAACCGGGTCGACGTCTACTCCGCCAAAGGCTCCTTCCAGGGCGCCTTCGGCTGGGGCGTCATCCTCCCCGGGGGCGCCGAGGGCACCGGCACCCTGGAAGCCGGCAGCACGGAAGTGAAATCCGTCCAGACGAGCAAGAAGGCCTTCCTCGCCGGCCAGACGATCACCGCCACCGGCATAGCGCCCGCCACCAAGATCGCCTCGGTGGGGCCGAATGGCCTCACTCTCTCCCAGGCCGCCACCGCCAGTGGCACCGGGGTAGCTCTGAGTGTGGCCGAAAACGTTGGCAAGGCCCCCCAGAACGAGAATCAGTCGGTCACCGTTCCCGCCGCGGCCACGAGCGGCAACTTCAAACTCACGTTCACAGCCCCTGCCCCACAGACCCTGGCCAACCCCCAGACCACCGCCAATATCCCCTTCAACGCCTCGCTGGCCGAAGTCCAGTCGGCGCTTGAAGCTCTGACCAACATTGGGGCCGGCAACGTCGTCGTCGCTCTCAAACCCGGCGGCGATGCGGGTGGCGGCGCCAAACCTGGAGGGCCCTGGACAGTCGAATTCACCGGGGCGCGCCTTGGCGACACGAACCTGGCCCAGATGAGCCCTGCGGCAGGTTCCCCCAACCTCTCGAGCGGCGCCGCCGGCGTGACCACGGTTGCCGAGGGAGCCGGCGGGCCTGGGCTCGAGTTCTGCACGCCGGCGACGGGGTGTCAGGCGGGGACGGCCGGGGGTGGGTCGGGGCAGATCGGAGGAAGAAGCGAAGGTGGCGAGCCGGCGGTGGATCCCGCCAGCGGCGACCTCTACCTTCCCGATGGAGGCTCGTTGGGGAACGCGCGGGTGCAGGTGCTTAGGCCGACGCTTGTCGCCGGTGCGGTCACCGGCGCCAGCTTCGTCAAGTCGATCGGCTGGGACGTCGTCGCCAGCGGCCAGGACCAGTCCAGCGAGGTCCAGAAGGTGATCGTCAGGGCCACCGCCGGCAAGTTCAAACTGACCTTCGGCGCCGCGACCACCGGCGAACTGGACTTCAACGTTCCCGCCGCCGGTGGCGTCGGGCCGACCGCGAGCCTCGAAAACGCTCTCAACACCCTCGGTTCGATCTCCGGCGCCGGTCTCACGGTCAAGGTGAAGGGCGGCCCCGGCGATCGGGATGGCACGACCCCCTACTTCGTCACCTTCCTCAGCTCTCCGGCCAAAGGCGCCGACGTCGCCCAGATCAGCGCCACGGCCGCCGGCCTCACCGGCGGCCTTCCCGCCAGCAAAGCCGAAGTCGAAACCTACAACGACGGCGGCGCCGGCCTCGAGGTCTGCGCGGTCTCCCGTGCAGACGTCTGCAAGAAGGGGAGCGAAGGCGCCCACATGGGCCAGTTCCAGCCTGGACCTGAAAGCCTCGCCGTGGACTCGACCGGCGCCCTCTATGCGTCCAACCCATCCACCAATAAATGCGCCGTGGATGGAGGGGTAGGTGCGCAATACCCCTGCCGCCTCTTCAAGTTCACCTTCCCCGCCCCGGGGGAGGTCGAAGCGGCCGAATTTGCCCCCGCCCAGCTGACCTTCTCCAAAGGTGAGCAAGGTCAGCTGGTTGGCGTCACTGACGTCGCTGTCGACCCCACGAACGACAATGTCGTGGTCGCCAAAAAGCAAGGGCCGGAAAGCTACCGCTTCCTCGAATTCGACCCAGGCGGCGAACTGCTGGGCGGTGCTCCCGGCGCTGAAGGGACCTTGGGGGTTGGAAGCAACATCATCGCAGATGGCCTGGCGATCGGCGCCGGGGAACGCCTCTACTTCTCCAACCCGCTCGGCCGCGTCGACATGCTCGGCCCACCACCGCCGCCGGCGGTCGAAATCAAGCCGCCCACCAGCGTCGGCGCCACCACCGCGACCTTTCACGGCGTCGTCACGCCGGCGGTGGGCCTCGGCGGCGAACGCTTCCCGACCACCTACCACTTCGAGTACTCGCTGGACGCCGGCGCCAACTGGGGACGCTTCCCGGCCACCGAGGTCGCGCTCGGCGACGGCTCGGGCGTCGGTGACCCCAACGGCTGTCCGACCGCCAACCCGCCCAGCTGCAACGTCTCCCAGAATGCCACCGGGCTGCAGCCCAACATCGACTACCTGGTGAGGATCGTCGCCTCCAACGGCAGCGCCGCCACCTCCGGCAGCGAAGCCCTCACCACCGAACCGGCCCCGCCGGCGATCTCCGGCACGGTGGCGACCGAAGTCGCCCAGACCTCGGCCAGGCTGAGCGCCCTCGTCAACCCCAACAACGACGCCACCACCTACCACTTCGAGTGGGGCACCGGCGCCGGCTACCCCAACCGCGCTCCCGCCTTGCCCGACCCCTCCGCCGGCGCCGGCGGCGAGGCGGTCAGGGTCAGCGCCCCGATCGCAGGCCTCAAAGGCGCCGCCACCTACCACTTCCGGGTGGTCGCGACCAACTCCGGCGGCTCCAGCGAGGGCCCCGACCAGGCGTTCTCCACCCTCGACGGCTTCGGCCTGCCCGACGGGCGGGCGCCCGAGCAGGTCTCGCCCAACGACAAGCGCCCGACCGGCTCGGTGCAGCAGTTCAGCTCGAACCAGATCATCTTCCAGTCCGCCGCCGACGGCGACAGCGTCCTCTACCCGCTGTTGAACGGCCTGCCGGACTCGACCGCCGGCGGCAGCCTCGAGTACCTGGCCGCGCGCGGAGCGGCGGGCTGGCGCTCGACCCAGCTGACTCCGCCCAGCTTGCTGCCGGCGCTGGCGGGGAATGACCAGACCGGCCGCGTCCTCTACGCCTCGCCGGACCTCTCCTGCCAGGTCGTGGAGAGCTTCGAGCCGCTCACCGAGGACGTCCCGGTCGCCGACCTCGAACGCGGAGTAAAGAACCTCTATCTCTACCGCCGCTCCCCCGACGGCAGCCACACCTACACGCTGTTGACCGCCCCGGTGCCGCCGAACGAAGCCGGTGGAAATGTCTACCACGTCGACTGGGCGTCGGACCAGTGCGCCCATGTCCTCTTCACCACCGCCTATCGGCTGCTGCCGGGTGCGGCAGGGTCCGGCGGGGAGGAAACCCTCTATGAGTGGGCGGCGGGGACCCTGCGGATCGCCGGGGTGCGGCCCGACGGGAGCGTCCCGTCGGGCTCGGGCTCCGCCCGCGCCGGCGCTGGGGGAAATGCGACCACGGTCAACTCGATCTCCGAGGACGGCGCCAGGGTGTTCTTCACGGCCCACAGCAATCAGGGTGCCAACCACGACTTAGACGCGGTCTTCATGCGGGCCGGCGGGGTGAGCGTCGACGTCTCGAAATCGCAGACGGCGACGGAAAACAACGGAGCCTCCACGTACGAGATGGCAAGCGCGGACGGCACCCACGTCTTCTTCACCGCCCGCTATGGGCTGGCACCGGGGGCGAGCAGCAGCGGCGCCAGTAGCTGTGTCTCCGCCGGGGCGGGCTGCGACCTCTACGACTACACGACCGCGACCGGCGCCCTCACCGACCTCTCCGCCGACGCCAACTCCGCCGACGCCGGGGGGGCTGGGGTCGCCGGCGTCCTCGACGTCTCCGAGAACGGCTCCTACGTCTACTTCGCGGCCCGCGGGCAGCTGCTCCCCGGCGAGGGCCCCAGCGAGGTTCAGAACCTGAGCAAAGGCACCTACAGCGTCTACCTCGCCCACCCCGGCGGTCTGAAATACGTGGGCTCGATCGCCGCGAATGACACGATCAACAACATCCGCGGGGGGAATCTGGCGCACACGGCATTTAGCTGGGTGGCGGACGCGACGCCCGACGGGACCCACCTGCTGTTCGTCTCGCAGGCGAACGTGACCGGCTACCAGAGCGGCGGCGCCCCGGAGGCCTACCTCTACTCGGCGAGCACCGGCGACGTCGTCTGCGTCTCCTGCCGCCCCGATGGGGAGCCCTCGGTCGGCGGCCCGTCGAGCGAACCGCTCGCCAAGCTCTCACCGGTAGGTCCGTGGGTTACGGTCGGTCGTCCGCGCTCGATCAGCGACGACGGGCGCCGCGTCTTCTTCACCTCCCCCGACGTCCTCGCCGCGGGTGCCAGGGAAGGGGCCCACAACGTCTACGAGTGGCAGGAAGGTCAGGTCTACCTCCTGGCCGCCGGCGAAAGCGCCAAAGGAGACCTGAGCCGCTACGCCGACTCCTCGCCCAACGGCGACGACGTCTTCCTGGCGACCAAGTCAAAGCTCGTCCCCCAGGACTTCGACAACACCCTCGACCTCTACGACCTCAGAGCGCCGCACGTCCCCGGCGAAGAAGTCGGGCCGCAGCCGGGAGCGGAGGTCGAGGTTCCGTGCGACCCCGCCGCCGACCAATGCCAGGGCGAACCCAAACCGCCTCCCGGCGAAGGCGCCGCCTCCTCCAGCGAAGGCGCCGGGCCCGGCAACCCACCGGTGCCCGCGCCCAGGTGCAGGAAGGGCTTCCTCCGCCGCCACGGCAAGTGCGTGAAGAAGCCCCGTCGCGCCAAACGCCACCACAAGCGAGCTAGCCACAATCCCCGGAGGGCCGCCCGATGAACCGCCCCACCAGTCCCCGCCGTCCCCTCTGCCTGGGCCTGATCGCGCTCGCCGCCTTCCTCGCCCCCGCCCCGGCCGGCGCCGCAATCGTCTCCGCCCCCGCCTGGGCGCCGGTCGCCGTCTCGGGCCCCACCCACCTGCCGCCCGGCGGCAGCGAGACCCAGCGGGTAGCGGTCGACGCCGAAGCCGGCACCTTCACCCTCACCCTCCACCACCTGGCCGCGAGCGGGAGGGGGCAGTTCGGCGTTAACTCCAATGGGGAAATCGTGCTGATCGGCGTCTCGACCATAGCCGGCGCCTTCGCCGTCGGACAGGCGATCGAAGGAGAGCAAATCGCCCCCGGCACCACGATCGCCGCCGTCAAACCCGGGATTCTCGAACTGTCCCCGAAACCGTCAGGCGGTGGTGGTGAACTGGGAACGATCCTCCTCACCGCCACCGACACCACCGCGCAGACGACCTCGCCGCTGCCCTTCGACGCGAGCGCCGCCGAAGTCCAGGGCGCCCTCGACGCGCTCCCCCTGGTCGGTGGCGTCGGCGGCAGCGTCACGGTCGGCGGCGGCCCCGGCGGCGCTGGTGCCAACCAGCCCTACACGGTGGCCTTCGGCGGTGCGCTCGCCGACCGCGACGTCGTTCAGATGAGCGCCGACGGGAGCTCTCTGACCGGCGGTGCGCACTCGGTGGCGGTCGGCACTTCCGCGCAGGGCGGCCCGGGGTACGGATATCTGGTTCTCTACGTTCAGAACGTCGGCGGCGCACCCAGCGCCGGCCCCATCACCGCCGAAGACGAGCTTCCCCCTGGGCTCACCGTCGCCGGGCAGGCGGCCGGGAATGGCTGGAGCTGCCCGGCGCTCGATCCCGGCTCGGTGCTCTGCACCACGACTCAGACGGTGAGCCCGGGCCTGACGGCGCCGCCGATCGACATCCCGGTCAACATCGCTCCGGGCGCTCCCGGGGCTGGGCTCAACTTCCCCACCGTCGCCGGCGGCGGCGCCGCGCACCCCGCCTCCTTCGAACAGCCGATCGAGGTAAGCGCCGTCCCGGCCAAACCCGGCATCCAGGTCTTCACCGCCGCCGCCTACGACGCCGACGGCGCCGTCAACACCCAGGCCGGCTCTCACCCCTATATCGCCGCCTCGGCGATCTTCGTCAACACCGTCGCTGGACCGAACAAAATCGTCCCCGCCGGCGACCCGAAAACGATCTCCGTCGCGGTGCCGCCCGGTTTCCTCGGCAACCCGACCGCGACTCCCCGCTGCCCGGAGGGAACCGCCGATGGCCAGTGCCCGCTCGACACCCAGGTTGGCGTTGCCTCGCCGATTCTCGACTTCGGCCAGGGCGGAGGCGACAGTGCGATCCACAACGTCGAATCGCCGGTCGGCTACCCGGCGAAGGTCACTTTCGAAGTCCTCAACATCTTCCAGGTCTCCGCGATCGCCAGCCTGCGCAGCGACGAGGACTTCGGCATCACCATCGGCTCACCCAACACCGCCCAGGTGAAGCCGGTCTACGGCGTCTTCTTCACCCTCTGGGGAGCCCCCGGGGATCCCTCCCACGACGGCGACCGCTGCGTGAGTGTCAGTGCCCATACCGGATGCGGTCCCAGCGACGCCGGCAATACCGCCTTTATCACCCAGGCGGTCGACTGCGCCCTGCAGGCCGAACAGCCTCCGGTCGCGACCCTCTCCTTGGACACCTGGCTGACGGTCGGCGAATTCGACACCACCCCGGTCCCGGTCCCCCCGATCAGCGGCTGCGATCAGCTCGAGTTCGACGCCGATTTCAAATTCGAACCGTCCGACACCAGGTCCGACAGCCCCGCCTCCTTCAGAACCGAACTCGCCGTTCCCGACGACGGCCTGACCGACCCGAGCAGGCTGACCACCCCGGTGATCAGGGAATCGGTCGTCAAGCTGCCCGACGGCATCGGCCTCAACCCCTCCGGCGCCGACGGCCTGCAGGCCTGCACCGAGGCCCAGATTGGGCTCAGGAACGAGATCGACCCCGCCACCGGCCTGCCGATACCGCTGGCGATGCCCAACCCGCTGCGCTTCGACAAGAGCCCCAACCGCTGCCCCGAAGCATCCAAGATCGGCTCCGGAGAGCTGAAGTCGGCTCTGCTCGACGAAACGCTCAACGGCAGCCTCTACCTCGCCGCCCAGGGCAAGGGCAATCCGTTCGGTTCGCTCTTCGCCGTCTACCTGGTGATCGAAAACCCCCGCAACGGGATCTTCATCAAGCTGCCGGGCGAGGTCGAACCCAACAAGCGGACCGGCCAGTTCCAGGTCACCTTCAGGGACCTGCCGCAGCTTCCCTTCACCTACCTCAGATTGAGCCTGAAGGGTGGCAACCGCTCGGCCCTTGCCAGCCCGACCACCTGCGGCAGCTTCGTCACCACCGCGGTCAACACGCCTTGGTCGGCGCCAGAATCCGGCCCGCCGACCGAATCGTCCAACGGGTTCGAGATCAACCAGGGCCCCGGCGACCTGCCCTGCGCGCCGACCAAAGCCGAGCGTCCCTTCAACCTCGGCCTCAAGGCCGGCACCGACAGCGCTAGCGCCGGCGCTCACACCCCGCTCAGCTTCAACATCACCCGCCCCGACGGCTCTCAGGAACTGAACACCCTGGACCTCGGCACCGCCCCGGGCCTGGTCGCCTCGCTCAAGGGCATCCCCCAGTGTGGGGCCTCCAACGCGGCGATCGAAGCGAAGACCGGCAAGCAGGAGGAAGCCAACCCCTCCTGCCCGGCCGCCAGCCAGATCGGCCGCACCCTGACCGGCGCGGGCGCCGGTCCGACCCCCTTCTACTCCGCCGGCAAGCTCTACCTCGCCGGCCCCTACAGGGGCGCCCCACTGAGCGTGGTCGCGATCACCCCGGCCTTGGCCGGTCCCTTCGACCTCGGCAACGTCGTCGTGCGCACCGCCCTCTTCGTCAACCGCACCAGCGCCCAGGTCACCGCCAAGACCGACCCGATCCCGCAGATCCTCGAAGGGGTGCCGCTGCGGATCAAGGACGTTCGCGTGATCCTCGATCGCAAGGGCTTTGCGCTCAACCCCACGAACTGCGAAGCGAGCGCGATCACGGTGCACGCAACCGGCAACTCCGGCGCCAGCAAGGACCTCTCGGCTCGCTTCCAGGTCGCCGGCTGTCAGAACCTCGCCTTCAAGCCCAAGCTGACCGCCAAAGTCAGCGGCGGCACCAAGCGCGGCGACCACCCGGCCTTCACGGCGGAACTGAACTACCCGCCCGGCGCCGGCTACGCCAACATCAAGGACGTCCAGGTCGCCCTGCCCCATTCCGAGTTCCTCGACCAGGCCCACATCAACACGATCTGCACCAGGGTGCAGGCAGCGGCCAATGCCTGCCCGGCCGGCTCGATCTACGGCTACGCCGAAGCGACCACGCCGCTGTTGGACGGCAAGCTGACCGGCCCGGTTTTCCTCAAGTCTTCCCAACACCAGCTGCCGGACCTGGCAATTGCCCTCAGAGGTCCCGAAAACCAGCCGGTCGAAGTCGAATTCGCCGGCAGGATCGACTCCGTTCACGCCCAGATCCGAAACACGATCGAAGGCCTGCCCGACGTCCCCGTCTCCCGCTTCGTCTTGCGGATGAAGGGCGGCAAAAAAGGATTGCTGGTCAACTCCCGCAACCTCTGCACGGGCAAGCCGGGCCGGATGACCGTCCACATGGTCGCCCAGAACAACAAGCGCTCCGACACCCGGCCGCTGCTGCGCAACAGCTGCGGCAAGAAGGGGAAGGCCAAGAAACACCGCAAGCGCTCGCACGGGAGCCGCCGCTTCGGCGCACTTGCCGCCAGCGTTTGGTAACGGGGCGCGGCGGCAGGGCACCGCGACAGCGAACCTGGATGGCAAGCCACCCCCGCAGCCGACGTCCTCTCTCGCACCGGCCCGGATCGGCGCTCGCCGAGTCCCTGCGGGACCGTCTGCCGGAGCTCGAACAAGCCGTACTGACGCGCATCCATTCCCTCGCCGACCCCGCCAAGGTCGTCGATGCGCAGTACCGGGAAGGATTGCGTTCGGCGGTCTCCGCCGCGCTCCGCTATGGCCTCACCGGGATTGAGGCGAGTTCCTCGCGCGCCGAGCCGATTCCCCCCGAGCTTGTCTCCCAAGCCCGCCTCGCCGCCCGCAGCGGCATCGGCCTCGAGATCGTTCTGCGTCGTTACTTCGCCGGCTACACGTTGCTTAGCGACACGATCGTCGAGGAGGCAAAGCGCGGCTCCCTCGACGCTGAGCAACTGCACCACCTGCTGCGCTCTCTCTCCACACTCTTTGACCGCCTCGTCGTCATCGTCAGCGAGGAGCATCGTCTCGAGGCCGAGATCAAGGCACGCTCCCATCATCAGCGCAAGACCGAATACGTCGAGAAGCTTTTGGCGGGCGAGTTGGCTGACGCCACCGCTCTCGGTTATGAGCTCGATGGCTGGCACATCGCCATCGTCGCTGCTGGCGGTGGTGCCGAGAAGATGCTGCCGGGCCTTGCGGCCGCTCTTGACAGACGCATTCTCACCGCCTCGCGCGGCGAACAAATCGTCTGGGCCTGGCTCGGGGGAAGGCGGAGGATCGATTCGGATCTGGTGCAGCGCTTTTGCGCGTCGCACTGCCTTCGCGACTCCTCGTTTGCGATCGGCGAGCCGGCCCAAGGCACGGCTGGCTGGCGCCTCACGCATCGCCAGGCTGTGGCGGCTCTTCCGATTTCCCTACGCGAAGCCGAGGCCGTGGTCCGTTACGCCGATGTAGCGCTGCTGGCGTCGATGCTGCAGGACGATGTGCTCGTCGCCTCTCTGAGCAACCTCTACTTGGCGCCCCTTGCCTCAGAGCCGGACGGCGGTGAGACGCTGCGGCGGACGGCAAGGGCCTACTTCGAAGCGGACCGGAAGGTCTCCTCAGCGGCCGCGGCGCTCGGGGTGAACCGCCATACAGTCGCCAACCGCGTCCGCACGATCGAGGAACGCCTCGGGAAGCCGCTCAATGCCTGCGCGGCTGAGATGGAGACCGCGTTGCGGATTCGGGAGATGACGTCCGATCACCCGCCCGCCGCGGCCGGGTCATCGAGGAAATAGCATGCAAGCGATTAGCCAGAGCGGACAATAGGTCGGCCGCCAGAGGCCATAGAGGCGAAGCGAGCCACCCCGACGGCTGGAGACACTGACTGACGATGGATGCCGCCACTTGGCGCGCTTTGTCGTCAACCACGGTCCGGCCTTGTTCCGGGCAGCAACGAAAGGGATGGATTAGATGCGAAGAAAATTGACAGCGTTGTTCGCGCCGGTTCTGGTGTTTGCCGCAGTCGCGGCCGCCCCGGCTCTTGCGCAAGCGGCCGTTGAACTCGAATCGCCGCCTGGCACCCACATAGGGCCCGGTGCACCTGTGACTCTCCATATCGGGGAATCCGTCATCGGGAATTTGGCCAGTACAACTGTATGCGAACCTTGGGAACTCGGTGGCAAAATCATCGAAAATCCCGATGCGGTCATCGAATTCACCGAAGCCGCAACCTCTGGATGCGCGTCCATCGGAGGCTTGAAAATAACTCCCTCCTTCCAGGAACTGCCGACCAGGCTGGAGCTTGCGAAAGCAGATGGCTACGGTGTGGCAGCTCTGCCGATCGCGATCAAATTCTCAGGCCCTGCCTTTGTGTGCGAATACACTGGCAAGCTGAGGATTTACTACTCGCCGAATTCAGAAAACATCGGAAGTTTGACCATTAATGGTTCGCCCCTTACGAAGGTTGGAGAAGCAGTGTCGAATTGCGAAAAACACATTTATCTCACGTCCTCCGGGGAAATGACCAGCGGAGGCAATCAAATGAGGGCAGTGGTAACCGGTCCATATTTGTTCAAAAAAGGTGCAGGTCCGCTGCTGGTGGGCGATGAAATCAAATTCTCGAGCAGCGACTTCGTAATCGACGCGTCCGGTGCGGCGGTCGAATGCACCGACAGCGTTCTCACCGGTCCGATCGCGGGGTACGACAGTCCCGCTCGGGTCTCGATCACCAACACGTCCTTCAGCGAAGGTGGAGAACGGTGCGCTACGAATATGGGACTCGTCGCCGAAGTGAGCACCAACGTCGCCGAAGGCTGGAATCTCAATTTCTCCGGTCCACTCAGCCCTACGGGCGCTGGCTCGATCCGCTTCACCACCACGTTCTACTCCTCGTGGGGGGGTGAAAAAATCGCGACCTGCGTCTATGGGGCCAGCAGCCTCAGCGCCAGCTTGTTTGAAGTCTCGGCAAGCGAATTGACCCTCGTGTCCAGCGTGCCGGCGAATATTTGCCCCGAAAGTGCAGTTGCCGAAGGCCACTTCACGTTGACGGCGAATGGTCAGCCTGTTGAATTGATCACTTTCTGACTCCGTCGCCCTGCCCCGGTCGCGATTGTGGCCGGGGCAGGGAGTCGACGTTCCTCGGGGGCGTGCTGTCAGCTACCATCTACCCGATACCGGGGAGGTAGAGCTTGCGAGATGGGAATCTCGCGGTAGCGCCGTCGGTGGCGCGGGTGAGGCGTCTGATCGAGTTGAACCGCTCGGCCATGAGCACGTGGTGGGGTGGCCGGGGCGTGTTCGCGGTCGCGTTGCTGTTGGGGATGTTCGCCTCTGCCCCGGCCTCGGCAGCCATGATGGCCGCGCCGGCCTGGGCGCCGATCGCCGTCAGCGGCCCGACCAACCTGCCGCCGGGGGGCCAGGGGACGATCGCCGTCTACCTTCAGAACGTCGGCGGCGCCCCTAGCACGGGCACGATCGTCGTCGAGGATCGGCTGCCGCCGGGATTGACGGTGTCCGCGGCCGCCGCGGGCGAGGATTGGCAGTGCTCCTCCCCGGGATCGGACGCGATCGCCTGCACCACGGCACAGCCCGTCGCTCCTGGGACGATCGCGAATCCCATCGGGATCCCGGTCAACGTCGCCGCGGCGACGCCCGAACCCGAAGTCAACCTCCTCACCGCCTCCGGCGGCGGCGCTGCCAGTCCGGCGACCTACGAAGAGCCGGTCACGATCAGCGCCACACCAGCAAAGCCGGGGGTCCAGGTCTTCACCGCCGGCTTCTATGAAGCTGACGGCGCTGCCGATACCCAGGCTGGCTCGCACCCCTACACGGCCACCTCGGCGGTCTTCGTCAACACCGTGGCGACCCCTGATGGCCAGGTGGTGCTGCCCGCCGACGCCAGGACGCTCGCGTTCGGCCTGCCACCTGGATTCCTCGGCAACCCGACGGCGGTCCCGGGCTGTCGGGAGGGACTCGAAGACAGCGAATGCCCGCTCGAGAGCCAGGTGGGGATAGCCGAGCCGATCACGGGCTTCGGGGCGGGGTCGGACCCCAGTGCCGTGCATTCCGTCGAGGCGCCGGTCGGCTACCCGGCGAAATTCACCTTCACCGCCGCTGGACTGCTCCAGGTCGACCTCGTCGCCGGCCTGCGCAGCGACGACGACTATGGAACCACCGCCGAAGCTCCCAACATTCCCCCGATCGAACCGCTCTACGGAGCCTTCTTCACGCTCTGGGGCACCCCTGCGGACCCCGGCCACGACGAACTCCGCTGCGAGGACTCAGGGAGCAAAGCGGGCTGCGGGCCCAGCGCCGCCAGTAACGCCGCTTTCATAACCCAGCCGACCGGCTGTGCCCTACAGGCAGCTCAGCCTCCGCTCGCGAGGCTGAGCTTCGACACCTGGCTCACCTCTGGCGAATCCGAACATCGACAGTTCCCGATCCCCTCGGTCAACGGCTGCGAGCAGCTCGCATTCGGCGCTGACTTCAGCCTCGAACCAAATGCGACCGAGTCCGACAGCCCAGTCGCCTTCGAGGGGCGCTTGACCTCGCCCTCCGAAGGCCTAATCGACCCGAGCAAACTCATCGCCCCCGAGATTAAGACGGCCGTCATCGAGCTTCCCAAGGGCGTGGTCCTGAATCCCAGCGCAGCCGAGGGCCTCGGCGCCTGCTCGGAGCAGCAGATCGGCCTGTTGAACGAAAAGCTCCCCTCTGGTGAGGTCGAGCTCCTACCCGAGCCCAACCGGATCCGCTTCGATAGGAACCCCAACCGCTGCCCAGACTCCGCCAAGATCGGCAGCGTGGAAGTGAAGACTGCGCTGCTCGAAGATCCCCTGCACGGCGATCTCTTCCTTGCGGCCCAGGGCGACGGCAATCCCTTCGGCTCGCTGTTCGCGCTCTATCTGGTCATCGAAGACCCTGGGGTCGGCATCGTCATCAAGCTCCCCGGCGAGGTTGCGGTCGACGAGCAGACCGGCCAGATGACGGCCACTTTCGAAGACCTCCCCCAAATCCCGTTCACGCCGCTGCAGCTGGACCTGAAGGGCGGGAGCCGCTCGCCGCTGGCCACCCCGAGCATCTGCGGCAAATTTGTCACCGCCGCGACCAGCACACCATGGTCGGCCCCTGAATCCGGCCCACCGGTCATCTCGGAAGACAGCCTTACGATCGATTCCGGCCCAGGCGGCAGCGCCTGCGCCAATACGCCGAGGGACCGGCCCTTCGACCTCGGCCTGAGGGCCGGCGTCGCCAATGCGACCGCCGGTGCCCACTCCCCCTTCGACCTGGGGATCGCCCGCCCCGACGGCGCCCAGGAACTCGACTCTCTACAGATCGGCCCGCCGCCGGGCTTCGTCGCTTCCCTCAGGGGCGTTCCCTACTGCACCGAGGCCGAGATCGAAGCGGCGCGGATGAGCACCGCCACTGCGGAGGGGGCGAACCCGGCCTGTCCCTCGGTCAGCCAGGTCGGGACCACCGAAACCGGGGCCGGCTCGGGCCCGACTCCTTTCTACACCGCCGGCAAGCTCTACCTCGCCGGCCCCTACAGGGGCGCTCCGCTCAGCGTCGCCGCGATCACCCCCGGGATCGCCGGCCCCTTCGACCTCGGAAACCTGGTGATCCGCTCGGCCTTATATGTCGATCCGAGCTCCGCCCGGATCACCGTCAAGACCGATCCGATCCCGCGGTTCCTCGACGGGGTGGCGCTGCGGATCCGCGACCTTCGTATCAACCTCGACCGCCCGAGCTGGGCGCTCAACCCGACCAGCTGTGAAGCCAAGGCGGTTGACGTCACGGCGCACGGCAACAGCGGTGCGGTTGCGCGCCTCAGCCGTCGCTTCCAGGTCGGAGGCTGCGGCGCGCTGCCGTTCAAGCCGAAGCTGAGACTCGGCCTCACCGGCGCCACCGCGCGCAACGGCCATCCGGCGCTGACGGCCACGCTGACTCAGGCCGCCGGTCAGGCGAACGTGGGGTCCCTCTCCCTCACCTTGCCCCGTTCGGAGCTGCTGGCGCAGAGCCACATCCGCGCCGTCTGCACGCGGTCGCGGTTCGCCGAACACGCCTGCCCGGCCCGCTCTATATATGGGCATGCCGAAGCAGTGACCCCGCTCACCGACCAGCCGCTCCGCGGCCCCGTCTACCTGCGCGCCTCCGACCACAAGCTGCCCGACTTGGTGCTGGCGCTGAGGGGGCCGGCATCGCAGCCGATCGAGATCGACCTCGTCGGTCGCGTCGACTCGGTCAACGGGAGGATCCGCAACAGCTTCGAGGCGATTCCCGACGCCCCGATCGGCAAGCTCGTGCTGAGGATGTACGGGGGGAGGAGGGGCCTGCTGGCCAATTCCCGCGACCTCTGCGCCAAGCCGTCGCGGGCGACCGTGCGGCTGGTCGGTCAGAACAACAAGCGCGCCGACCGGTTCCCGGTGGTGCAGAGTCAATGCGGCAAGGCCACCAGGAGGCCAAGCACCTTCAGTGGCGTCGCGTCGATCGCGTCGGCGAGCGCGGACGTGGATGAACTCCTGGATCACTTCGACCGAGGTCGATCTTTAGAACAAGCACATACCACGCCTGCACATCTCCATCGCTAAGGTCCACGGGGACGCAGGGACTGGCGTCCGAAAGCTTTGAGGAGGGACTTGGGATGGGTCGATTGGCACGGCTGGCCGCGACCGCGGCGATCGCGCTGCTGCTGATCGCTGCCCATCTCGCCGCCGCCTCGACCGCCGACCCGAGCCGCGGCGAATACGTCACCCAGCTCGAGGCCATCTGCCGCCCGGACTCCGAAGCCACCGAACGCGCGATGCGCGGGGTGCGCGACGACGTCGACGCCGGCCGCACGGCGCTCGCCGCCGGCAAGTTCGGCAAGGGCGCGCGGATCTTCGGCGGCACCGTCAGGGCGATGAAGCCGGTCGCGCGGCCCGCCTCCGACGTCGAGCGGCTGCGGCAGTGGTTCGTCTACCTGGGCCGCCAGCAGAGGTACCTGAAGGAAGTGACCGTCCAGCTCGAAGCCGACCGGGTGATCAAGGCGCAGCGGGCGATCGCGCGCTTCATCCACAACGGCAACCTCGCCAACAACGCCGTCCTCGCCTTCGGCTTCAACTACTGCGACTTTCGCTTCTCGCGCTACGGGGGACGATGAGGGTCCGCGCCGCGGCGCTGCTCGCGCTGGCGGCGGTGGGGTTGCTCGCGCCCGCGGCCGTGCGGGGCGAACGCTCCCAGACCGGCAACCTGATCGTCGCCCTCAACGGCGGCATCGCCCCGCTCGCCCTGCCCCGAGAGCGCACGGCGCCGGTCGCGGTGACCCTGCAGGGGGAGGTGGCGACCGCCGACGGCTCGCCGCTCCCCCGCCTCACCCGGATCGATCTTGGGCTCGCCGGCAAGGACCTGCTCTTCACCCGCGGCCTGCCCACCTGTCCGCGCGGGCGATTGCGCAACGCGACCAGCCGCCAGGCCCTAGATCGCTGCTCGCCGGCCCTGGTCGGCAGGGGGCATCTCGACGCCGACGTCTTCGTTCCGAACCAGCGGCCGTTCTCGATCCACGCGCGCATGCTCGCCTTCAACGGCCGGGCGCGCGGGGGACGCACGGCGATCTGGGTCCACGCCTTCTCCCAGGATCCGCCGGTCTCGCTCGTCTTCCCGTTCGTCGTGCGGCCCGGCGGCGGCGCCTTCCCGACACGCCTTCTCGCCACGGTGCCGCGCTCGGTCGGGCCGCTGCCGCACCTGGCGGCCTTCGACCTCACCCTGCGCCGCAGCTTCTTCTTCGCCGGCAAGCGCCGCAGCTACATCAGCGCCTCCTGCCCGGTGCCGAAGCCTTTCACCGCCGGCTTCCTCACCTTCGCCCGCGCCACCTACAGCTTCGCCGACGACCGCCGCCTCAGCATCGAATCGGTCCGCAGCTGCCGCGCCCGCTGAAGGACACCGCGAACTGCATCAAATTTCCGGGCCACCAGCCCGGAAATTTGATGCAGTTCGCGGTCAGCCTCTTTTGAGTCGCCGGAAGCCGAAGGGTCAGAGCCCGGCTTCCTCGGGCGCGGCTTCCATCAGGTAGAAGCGGGCGCGGCCGAGCTCCTCGCCGTCGACCAGGACGACCGCGGCATGGGGGCCGGAGGTCTCGAAGTTGGCGGTGGCGCCGATCGACATCACCAGGCGCTGCTCCTGGCCGGCGGGCATGCCGGGCGGGCGGCCGGTCTCGAAGCTGGCGGTCAGGCCCTCGCCGAGCTCGATCCCGTCGGGGTCCTGGATCGTCACCACCAGCTCGTGCGGGTCGTTGGTCTCGTGCCAGGCGACGTCGATGCCGAGGCCGATGTGGAAGGACCACTCGTGCGGCAGCTCCGGCAGCCGCAGCACGTTCCAGCCGCCACCGTTGAGGTAGAGCTTGCCGTTGACCGCCTCGCTGTGGTCGGCGAGCAGGAGGAAGCCGATGTTCACGAGGCGTCTTCGTCGTAGGGGACGACGGCGAGGTCGGAGAGCAGCTCGACCTTGCCGGCGCGGCTGAACTGGAGGTCGATCGTCTCGTCCTTGCGGTAGGTGCCGAAGAGCCCCAGGTACATCGCCAGCCAGCGGCCGGTGCCCATCTTCTCCTTGACGATCGGGCGGCTGAAGACGATCTCGCCGCCCTCGATGGCGTAGTCGGCGCCCTCGCTCTGCTCGATCCCGTTGATGAAGACCGTGAACGGCGGCTCGGCCCCGCGTGGCAGCTTCACCCGCTCGCCGGCGGCGAAGCTGCCCTTGGGGATCTCGGTGGAGGGATCGCTCATCGGCCGTCTGCTTCCAGAGTCTCCCGCACGAGGTCGAACGGCGTCTCGTGCTCGGCCGGGTCCAGCTCCTCGCGGCCGACGCCGCCGCGGAAGGGGACGAAGCTGCCGTCGCCGCGCACGTCGATCCCCGCCACTGGCTTGCGCAGCAGCCCGCGGCCCTCCAGCTGCAGCCGGCCCTGGACCTGGTCGGCGGGGGCGTAGGTGCCGAGCAGCGCGGCGGTCCTCGGCGGGGCCTGGGCCCTTATGTCGAGCGCCCGCGCCCGCAGCGCCGCCACCGCCTCGTCGAGGTCGTCGAACCCCGCGTGCTCGACTTCGGGGCCGTGGCGCACCGTCAGCTTCCATCTGGACCGGGACACCGCTCAAGGCTAGACAAGCCGCTCACGGCGAGCCGCGCAGCCGAAGCGGGCCAGCTCAGGCGCCAGGTCCGGCAGCGCCCGCAGGCGCCCCTGGGCTATCTCGCGCTGGATGACCGCGCAGATCCCGCCGGGCGTCGCGAGCGCGATCTCGTCCTCGACCGCGCCGCCGGGCGCCGCCCCAGCTCCCTGCCCGAGGAAGGCCGCGAAGGCGTCCATCGCCTCGTCGGCCCGGTCGAGGGCCAGCGGCCCCGCCGCCGGCAGCTCGACGAAGGCGAGCCGGGCGAACAGCTCGCGCCCGGCGAAGTACTCGCTCAGGGCGCGGATGCCGGCGCCGATCGCCTCGGGGCGGCCTCGCTCGGCCAGCGCCGCCTCCCTCACCGCCCGCGAGGCTTCCGCCGCGACGATCTCGAAGGCGGCGAGAAAGGCGTCCCGCTTGCTCTCGAAATGCTGGTAGAAGGTCTGGTTGGAGACACCGGCGTCGGCTGAGATCGCCGAGATGGTGAGGGCGTCGTAGCCGCGCTCGACGGCGGCCGTCGCGGTGGCGCTGAGGATCCGCAGGCGCTGATCGCGCGGGCGCCGGCCGCGGCGAGCGTCGGCTGCCGCGAGGAGCCGCTGGCCTTCCCGCTCCGCCGCCTCCTCCGACTCGCCCCCCGGGGCCGCGGGGCGGCCCGCCGCCGCCATCGCCCGCCGCGCCGCCTCGCCCGGCTCGCTCTGGTGGCCGAGCGCCCAGTCCGCCAGCGGCTCGGCCAGGCCCGGCAGCCGCTGCGGCCGGCCGGACCGCAGCTGGCGGTAGACGACCGCGCCGATGCCGCCGGCCACCGCCCTCACGGTCAGGTCGGAGACCTCGCCGCCGGCGGGGTCGAAGCTCTGGCGGACGATCGTCTCGAAGGTCCGCAGGGCGCCTTCGCGCCGCTCCACACCGGCGCGGCCGAGGGTCAGCGAATCGACGACCGCCAGCGAGATCGGAGCCGGTTCGGCGACGGCCAGCTGCATCGACGTCGCCAGCGCCGCCAGCAGCCGCTCGCGCCGCTCGCCCGGCTCCCGATAGGCGGCGTCGATCTGCTCTCCCGCCTGCCGGGCGATTTCCTCGAGGGTCGCCAGGAAGCAGTCCTGCTTGTTCTCGAAGTGGGCGTAGAAGGTCGTCATCGAGATCCCGGCGAGGCCGACGAGCTCGTTCAGCGTCGTCTCGGCGAAGCCGTGGCTCGCCACCGCCTCCACCATCGCCAGCTTCAGGCGCGTCGTCTGGTCCCGCGCGACCTGCTCTGGAGAGAGGTTCCGGGGAGCGCCCCGCAGGGTGGGGAAGAGCGGGGTGGTCCGTTCTGGAGAGGGGTCGGTCGGGCCCATCGGCTTGACCATATTGGCGGCGCCAGGATCCACCGGATTGGATCGAGCTGGGAGCCGGCTCAGGCGATGATCAGCTTGCTACTCCAGCCAACCGCGCCCTCGGCGAGCTCCACGGCCAGACCTCTGTCCAGCGCCTCGAGCGGGACGTCGTCATACCGGAACTCGGCAGCCCACGGGGTTAGCCAGAAAGAGGCTGTGACCTCTGCCGGTACCGCAATATCGTGGCGCTTCGCCAGATTTACCAGGAACTCCAGATCATGGGTCTTGGGGAAGTCGATTTCAGGATCGGGTGCAAGCTTCTGCGCTGCGCCCAGGTCGCCCGCCGCCCGTCTGGCGAGCATCTCGGCGACCTCGCGCTGCTCAGGGCTGGGTGATGACCTGGCCATCGCGCAGGGCGTGGTAGACCATCGTTCCCGGCACCGTGGCCCGCCGCCGCGCGACCTCCTCATCGAGCACGACGATGTCGACCGGGAATTCGACGTCGCCGAGCGCTCGGCGCAGGCGACTCCACTCCTCGCCACGGTTCTTCACCTCCGGCTCGATCACAAGGAAGTCGACGTCGCTGTCAGGGCGCTGCTCGCCACGGGCGTGGGAGCCAAAGAGGATCACCTTCGCCTCGGGACCGCCGGCCTCGGCGAGAAGCCGACCGGCACGCTCGATCAGTTCGGCAGAAGCCATCGGGACAAGGTAAAGGACACCGCCCTGGAACGCCCGCCGATCGTTGCGAGGGCCAGTGCCTTTATCGAGTATTAACTAGTTAGTCCTGTTTATTAGATAAAATCCGAAAGCATGCGCGGGGGAGCAAGTTGGGTGGGGCCGCCGACGCGAACCCCGACGATCGCTGACCTCCTGCGGTTGCTCGGCTCTGGCCCCAATGGTCCGATCCTCCTTGCGCTCGGTCCCGGCCCGCTGCGCACGAGGAACCTGACCCAGCACATCCAACACTGCACGCCCCGCACCGTCTACAGGCACTTGGAGGAGCTGGAGCCCCTGCGCCTCGTCGAGCGGCAGTCGCGCGAAGAGGCTCCCTCGCACGTGACCTACAGCCTCACCCAGCCACTGGGCCGCGACCTCTTCCACCTGCTGGAAGAGGTCGCGGCACCGCTGTTGGGGGCTCCGCCGGAGGCCGAGAATGGGGCGATGGCGTGGGCTCGGTTTTCTCTGCTGGCGGAGCTTTGGGAGACGGGTCTGCTCGAGCACTTGAGCTCCGAGTCGCGAACCGCCACCGAGCTCGCCAGCCTCCTCCGCGATCTCAGCCTGCACCAGATTGGCCATCGGGCGCGCCGCCTCAGCGCCGCTGACCTTCTTGATGAGCGCGACAGCAGAAATCCAGGCAGGCGCTACTCCCTATCCCCGCGGGCCCGTCGCAGCATGGCCCTCGTCGCCGGTCTCGGGCGCTGGCGCCGCCATGTCATCCCGCGGGGCGCCGGCCTGACGGCGGCGGAGACGGCGATGCTGCTGCGGGTGGCGCTGCCTCTAGTGCGGCTTCCACAGCATGCGGGCGGCCGGCTTGGCCTCTCGGTGGTGGCGAGGGACGACCATGGTGAGACCGAGACCGAGTCGTTGATAGCCACGGTCGAGCAGGATGGGGCGGTCCGTTGCCAGCCAGACGAGCCGGAGCCGGACACGAAGCCGAGCGGATGGGCTCGTGCCACTGTGCGGACCTGGCTGGTCGCCCTGCTCGACAACCGCCGCGACAGGATGCGGGTCGGCGGCGACCCGGCGCTGGTCGGAGCCTGCCTGAGCCAGCTCCACGAATGCCTCCGGTAAAGCCCTCAACGGATCGCGGATCGCGGGTGACATCTGTCACCGGAAGCATCATCCGTTTGCCGCATAGGAAATCCGCGCCGATCCGCGCGGATTAGCTTGCGACCACGGCGGCGCCGATGTATGAAAGGGATCTGTTTGGTCAAGGACTCCATTCGCTAGATCGCGAATGGCCCTCGTCCAAGCGAGCAGGCCCCGGAGCGCCCTTTACCCAAGCAGCGCTCCGGAGCCGCGACACGTCCCAGCGAGAGCTGGGCAATCGACGAAAGCGAGTATCTCAAATGAAGAAGCATGCGATTTTCGCGGCCCTGATGGCGCTCGTCGCCATGGCGGCGGTGCCGGCGATGGCGTCGGCTGTAACGCTGACAGCCCCCGCTGGCACCAAACTGAAAGCTGGCAACCCAATCACAGCGACCAGCTCCAACCTCGTTTTCACGGGGTCTTCAGGTCTGGCAGTGCAATGCGTCGAAACCCATCTGGTGGGCGAAGTCGAAACCAATGGCGCCCCGACCTCGACATCAAAGATCAACAGCGCCACCTTCACTGCCGCCGGCGGTGGCCCCTGTGCGACGAACGTAGCAGGCCTGACCGACCACCTCACCACGGTGGCATCGACACTGCCGTGGATCGTTCATTTCAAGACGGCTGATAGCTGGACCATCACACACCCCATTTTCACAACAACACTTACACAAGGAGCCGTCTCGGTCGGGCATTGCACGTATACAGCCACGGAATTGACCGGCACCTACGCGACAGGTCCGGGTCAGCTGGTGCTCACCATCGGCACCGGCAACTTCGTACGGATCGAACCGGGGGTCGCCACCTGTCCCTCGGAAACCGGGACGCTTACCGGCAGCGCCGCAGTCTCCAGCGCAGGCAATAACGTCATCGCCGACTAGGTCGCCCCTGCGGCAACCGGCCAGGTCAAGAGAGGCCGCGCCTTGGGCGCGGCCTCTCTTCATTGAGACCGCATCGAATGGGTGGCGTTGCCTCTATTACGGCTTCCACAGCATGCCGGCGGCCAGCTTGGCTTCTCGGTGGTGGCGAGGGACGACCACGGTGAGACGGAGGCCGAGGTCGGCGGCGACCCGGCGCTGGTCGGAGCCTGCCTGAGCCAGCTCCACGATTGCCTTCGGGGGTGTTCCTCGACGGGTGGTCGATTACGGGTGACAAAGGCTGGGGGGTGACATTTGTCACCGGGGAGTACGGCCGTGCGTTGGCTATTTGCAGGGGAAATGCATACCGCGCTCGGTTGTGATCCGCCCCGCTTCGACAAACACCGCACGATTCGCTTGCGCTTCGGTCGGAAGCGGGTTATGAAGTGTCTGTTTGGTCAAGGGAATTCCATTTGCATCGCAAATGCCCTCGTCCAGAAGAGCAGGCCCCGGAGCACCCATACCCAATAGCGCTCCGGAGCCGAGACAACGTCCCAGCGAGAACTGGGCAACTACGAAAGCGAGTATCTCACATGAAGAAGCATGCGATTTTCGCGGCCCTTATGGCACTTGTCGCCATGGCGGCGGTGCCGGCAATGGCGTCGGCTGTAACGCTGACAGCCCCCGCTGGCACCAAACTGAAAGCGGGCGCCCCACTCACAGCGACCAGCTCCAACCTCGTCTTTACGGGGTCTAGTGGTTTGAAACTGGAATGTGCCTCGAGCCACTTTGCGGGTGAAGTCGAAACCAACGGTTCCCCGACCTCGACATCAAAGATCAATAGCGCGAGTTTCTCCGGAGCCGGCGGCGGCGCCTGTGCGACGAACAACCCAGAACTGACCGCCCACATCACCGCGCTCTTTACAACGACGCCAGTTCCGACCCCGTGGGTCCTCCATTTCAGTACGGCTGATAATTGGGCTCTCACACACCCTGAATTCACAGCGACAATTACAAAATCAGGCGTGTCGGTCGCGCACTGCACGTTTACAGCGACGGAAGTGACGGGTACCTACACGACAACCCCGAATCAACTGGTGTTCACCGTTGGCACCGGCAACTTCGTACGGATCGAACCGGGAGTCGCCACTTGCCCCGACGCAACTGGGACGCTCGCTGGCTCAGCCGCAACCACTAGCGGAGCCAACGTAGTCACGGCCGACTAGGTCGCCCCTGCGGCAACCGGCCAGGTCAAGAGAGGCCGCGCCTTGGGCGCGGCCTCTCTTCATTGAGACCGCATCGAATGGGAACGCTGTAGGTTTCTTCAATATTGAGAATTACAAACCGATTGTCGACATGGGCAGCTTTGGGAAGGCGGCCGGGGAGGAAAGACATCGAATGAGCCGTTCGGTTGGGCGCCACACGCAGGGATCGCTTTCGGTCCAGGCGGAGCTTCTTGGCTTCATCCGCCGAGGGTCGATGACCTTCGCCACCGCGATTCTCGCCTTCTTGGTCCTTGCCGTGCCGGCTCAGGCGGCGACCCCGGAACACCACCACCTCGAAACCTTCGGCTCCGCCAATCAGCCGAGCTTCGGAGAAGCCGCCGGCATGGCGGTCGACCAGTCCAGCGGCGACCTCCTCGTCATCGACCTCGAAGACCAGAC
>Ga0070691_10000010_pt1 | contig 58327 bp, 47 predicted proteins | sample KBSK1101metaG_FD_64673 | JGI IMG/M metagenome (GOLD analysis project Ga0070691, IMG submission 64673) | Corn, switchgrass and miscanthus rhizosphere microbial communities from Kellogg Biological Station, Michigan, USA - KBS K1-10-1 metaG | ecosystem: Host-associated > Plants > Roots >... | reverse complement strand
GGGAAGCCGACCTACGTCGGCATCAAGGCGCAGCGGCGCCGGGTCGAACGCGGCCGGCGGGCGCTGCTGACCGTCTGGGTCTCGCCCTGCCTGGGCCGCCGCGGCGAATCGGTGGCGCTGCTGCGCAACGGCCACCGCAACGGCACCAGGTTCCTCAGCCGCGCCTGCACCGCCCGCTTCCTGCCGCTGATCCGCCGCGGCACCCTCTTCACAGCCTTCATCCGCGAAGCGGGCGGGTACGCGGCCGGGAAGTCGCGCAGGCTGAAGGTCCGGATCGCGCCCCGCAGGCGCCACCGCTAGTCCCTCCTAGTCGCAGACGGTGGCGCCGCCCGCCGCTTCGACCAGGAGCCACCAGGGACGGGCGCTGCCGTCGGCGGGAACGTCGAGGCGCGCGGTCGAGCCGGCGGCGATGCCCTCGGCGGCGACCGGGTACCCGGAGCGGGCAAAGCGACGGAGGCGGATCGCGCCGCTCCCACCGGCGCCGAACGCAACCGTGGTCAGCCCGGGGCCCACGGGCAGCGCATCGCCGTCCGCACCCGCGCCGGCGGGCACCTCGATGCAGCCGGACCGGGGCGCCGGGCTTCCCCCCGCTCCGATCTCGATGCTCACGGGCAGGGCGTGGACGAGGACGACGTCGGCCTGGGCGCGGCCGGTCTCGGCGGCGCCCGCCAGCTCGGCCGGCGTGTAGGCGGGGGAGCCGTATTCCTCGACCGCCTGCAGGTACTCCCCCGCTTCGATCTCGTTGAGGAAGGTGGTGCCGGCGACCTCGGGGGCGAGGGCGAAGGCGGGGTCGACGGTGCGCCGGGCGATCTCGATCGCCGCCAGGTCCGACCGGGTCAGCACCGATTGCCCGCGGAAGAAGTCGCGGCCTTCGCGCAGCGGCACCAGGTTGAAGGCGGCGACGGCGACGCTTGCCGCCCCCGCCAGCGCCAGCGCCCGGCGGTCCCAGCGCACCCCCCGCAGCAGCTCGGCCGCGATCAGCAGCACGAACAGCCCGCCGACGTAGAGGTAGCGGCTCGACCAGGCCTCGCGGCCGGGGATCGCGTTGAGCCCGGCCAGCAGCCAGAAGCTCGCGGCGGCGGCGGCCACCGGCCACAACCGCGGCGAGAGCTCGCGGCCGCGAACCCGGCCATAGACGACGAGGGCGGCGAGCAGGGCGAGGACGACGTAGCCCCAGTGCGAGCGCCCGACCGCTTCGTCGAAGATCGTCGCCAGCGCCAGCAGCGAGCCGACCGCGGCGGCCAGGCCTTCGACCAGGTACAGCGGCGAGGCGAGGGCGTTGTGCGCGGAGATGTGGCTTTCGGCCGTGTGCCCCCAGCCGGCGTACCAGAGTCCGTAGAGGGCCAGCGGCAGGGCGGGCACGTAGGCGCGGCGCCAGCCGCGGGCCCGGTGGCGCTGGACGACGTCGACCGCGGCGGCCAGCGCGAACGAGAGGCCGAGGCTGGAGAAGCCGACGGCGGCGGCCAGGCAGGCACAGGCGGCGAGGTCGCCGCGGCGGCCTTCGCGTTCGAGCGCGAGCAGCATCGCCACCCCGAACAGGGCCGAGCCGACGAAGCCGATCTGGAAGGGCCAGAGCAGGTCCTGCCAGGCGGGGCCGAGGAAGAGCAGCAGCACGGCGGCGATCAGCGCCGGCCAGGGCCCGAGGCGGCGGCGGACGTAGACGAAGACCAGCGTCGCCGTGGCCAGCAGCATCGCCACCAGGACGAGGTGTTCCGGCAGCGTCGAGGTCAGCCCGAAGGCCCGCAGCAGCAGCTGCTCGATCAGCACCGGCACCAGCACGATGTGCTCGTTGTGGGGGTCGAGCAGGGCGGCGGCCGTGAACGCCCGCCGGTTCATCAGAAGCTCCCAGGAGTCCTGGAAGGGCGCCAGGCCCGAGCTGTAGGAGAGCAGCACGGCCGCCGCCGCGGCCAGTGCCACGCCGAGCAGCGCCGGCGCGGCGATTCTCCTCACGGTCGCAGGCGACCGCCGGTGAGGGCGACGAAGGCGCGCCAGGAGGGCTTCGCCTTGAAGCGCGGGCCTTCGCGGAAGAAGCCGACCGAGTCGCAGAAGTCGCAGAAGCCCTTGGCGTCCTTCCAGGAGAACCAGTAGACCCCCTTCAGGTTGAGCCGGCGGCGGTTGGCGAGCAGGTAGCCGTAGGAGTCGCGCAGCTGGCGCACCTGGCCCTGGACGCCCTGCTCGAAGGCGTCGTGCTGGAAGTTGTTCTGCGAGCCCCAGCCCATCTCGGTGATGTAGAGGCCGGGCCGGTCGTGGTGCTCACGGGCGACGTCGTGGAATTCCTCGACGAGTTCTTCCAGCGTTTCGGCGTCGACCGCGTAGGGATGGAGGGAGATCCCGTCGAAGCGGCTCTTGATCCCCGGGTACTTGTAGAACCGGTCGAGGAAGGTGGCCGCGGGAATCCCGCGGTTGCCGCTCGCCGTCGGTTCTCCGAAGAGCCCGGAGAGGACGACTTTGGCGCCGGGCCGCACCGATTTGATCGCCTTGCTGGAGATCGTCACGAGCTTGGCGTAGCGCGCGGCGGAGACGGGAAAGGCGAAATAGAAGAAGTTCGACTCGTTCCAGATCTGCCATTCGCGGATCGGCTCGTAGGGGACCGCCGGCTGGTAGTCGACGGCGACGCCGCCAGTGTTCGCGCGTTCCTTCCAGAATTTGCCGCCCGGACCGTAGCGGTCGACGGCGGCGCTGAGGAACTTCGACCAGGCCGCGCGCTTGGCGGCGCTGTCGATCGGCATCGTCGTTTCCTTGCGACTGATCCAGCGCGGCGGCGAGCCGATCGAGGGCAGCACCTGCAGACCGCCGCGGGCGGCGACTTCGACCGCCTGGTCGAACCCGCCCCATTCGTAGGCGCTCTTGCGGGTCGGCTGCACGCCCGCCCAGGGCAGCGAGACGCGCACGCTGTCGATGCCGCCGGCCTTCATGTAGCGGACGTCTTCCGGCGTCAACCCCGACTGCGGGACGATGCCGAAGAACCCCTTCGGGGCGGCGGGGGGCTTCGCCGAGCCGGCCTGGGCCACGGAGAAGAGCGCCACGGCGAGGCAGGCGAGGAGCAGGGCGGCTGGGATGCGTCGTCTCATCGAGTCGAGAAAGGTAGCGATCGCGTCACCCTGCAACACGGAGAGCGGCGAGATGTAGCGTTGCTGTCAACGCCGCTCAGTAGGTGCCGCCGAGCTTGCGGTGGTCCCAGCTGGCGGTGCGGACCGCTCGGAACTGGATCGCCACCCGCTTCGGCGCCTGCGCTTCCAGCGCCGCCCTGGCATCGCCCTCGACGCTGGAGATGCCCTCCGCGTAGCGCAGGGCCAGCTCTTCGGCGAAGCCGATCACGGTCTCGAAGTCGCGGTGCAGCACCGCCTCGGCCTCGATCATCGCCCCCCGCAGCTCGCCGTACTCGTGCCCGGTCTCGACCAGGACCGTCGCCCGTGGGTCGCGTTCGAGGTTGCGCACCTTCTGCGACTTGGCGTAGGTCCAGGCCCAGACCTCGCCATCGCGGGGCACGAACCAGAGGGGCATCGAGTGCGGCCAGCCGCGCGGCCCGATGCTGGAGACGACCGCAACCCGCTCGGCGGCGAGCAGCTGCGCCAGCTCCTCGTCGCTGAGCACGATCTGCTGGCGGCGGCTCACCCGCCGAAAGCTATCGCGCCAGCGCCCGCCACAGGACCGACCGCCGTCCCGAGTAGTAGCCCTCGAAGGCTTCGACCGCCGCGGGGTCGAGCTGGGCACCGGCCTCGATCGAGAGCAGGTCGAGCGCGTCGCAGGCACGGCTGGCGGGGCGGTACGGGCGCGGGGAGGTGAGCGCGTCGAAGGTGTCGGCGACGGCGAGGATGCGGGCGCCGAGCGGGATCTCCTCGCCCGCCAGCCCGTCGGGGTAGCCCATGCCGTCGAAGCGCTCGTGGTGGTGGCGGACGATCGCCGCCAGCTCGGGGTCGCCGAGGCCGGCGACGATCCGCTCGCCGGCGATGGCGTGGCGCTTGACCAGGGTGAACTCCTCCGGGTCGAGCGGGCCAGGCTTGTTGACGACGGCGGCGGGGGTTTCCAGCTTGCCGATGTCGTGCAGGGAGGCGGCGCGGCGGACACGGACCACCTCGCGGCGGCGCAAGCCCATCCGCTTGGCGGTGCCGGCCGCGAGCCGGGCGACGCGACGGGCGTGGCCGGAGGCGCCGGGCACCCGCTGCTCGAGCGCGGCGGCGAGCCGTTCGAGCGTCCTCGCGGGCGATTCGGACGGCGCCAGTTGCCGGCCGTCGAATACCCCTGGGACTGGTTTGGTCGTCGCCTCCATCGACCCGGGTCATCATCTACCCGGACTCCCCTGTTTTACCATTCACTACTTACTTTTTGCATCCAATTTTCGGCTATTTTGCGGAAAATGCCCTCCGATAGGCCGTGGGAGTGGTTGCGGTCGCGCGCCGAAAGTGGTCGCGCAGCGAGGCGGAGGTGCCGAAGCCGCAGCGCCAGGCGACCGTCTCGACCGGCAGCTCCGAGCCCTCCAGCAGCCGCCGCGCCTCCAGCACCCGCTGCGCCAGCAGCCACTGCAGCGGCGTGGTCCCGGTCTCCTCGCGGAAGCGGCGGGCGAAGGTGCGGGCGCTGACCCCGGCATGGGCGGCCATCGCGGCCACGTCGAGCGGCTCGCGCAGGCGCTCTGCCGCCCAGCGCCGCGTCCGCTCCAGCGAACCGCCCGCCTCGGTCGCCGCCGGCTTCGCGAACTGCGCCTGGCCGCCCTCGCGGTGGGGGGCGGCGACCATGTGCCGCGCGACCCGGTCCCCGGCGGCGGCGCCGAAGTCCTTGCGGATCGTGTGCAGGCTGAGGTCGATGCCGGCGCTGAGCCCGGCCGAGGTCATCACCTCGCCTTCGTCGACGTAGAGGGCGTCGGGGTCGACCCGGACCGCCGGGAAGCGGCGGGCCAGCTCACCCGCCCAGGCCCAGTGGGTCGCCGCCCGCCTGCCGTCGAGCAGCCCGGCGTGGGCGAGGGCGAAGGCGCCGCTGCAGACCGAGAGCACGCGGGCGCCGCGCGCCGCGGCCGCGCGCAGGGCGGCGAGCGCCTCCCGCGGCGGCGGCTCGAGAATGCCGGCGTAGGCGGGGACGACGACCGTCTCGGCGCCGCGCAGAGCGCCCAGCCCCGACTCCGGCGTCACCGCGAAGCCGCTGGTCGTCCGCACCGTGGCGCCGCCGATCGAGCAGGTCGAGAACGAGTAGAGCGGCTCGCCGCCGGGCCGCGCCGCCAGCCCGAACGCCTGCGCCGGCGCCGTCAGGTCGAAGGCGACGAGGCCGTCGAGGCAGAGGGCGACAATCCGATGCATGGCAGAAATCTAGCGGACATTGGCATTCCTGCCTCTGGCGGCCGGCTCCCGGGGGCGCCAGGATGCCGGTATGGAAATCGCAATGCTGCTCTTCGACAAGCTCGCCCCCCTCGACGCCGTCGGTCCCTTCGAAGTGATGCGCAACGTCCCCGGCTGGGAGGTCCGCACGGTCGCCAAGGAGAAGGGCGAGGTCCGCGACGAAGGCGGCTCGCTCGGCCTCCTCGCCGACTACACGCTCGACGAGGTGAGCGAGCCCGACGTCGTCCTCGTGCCCGGCGGCGCCGGCAACCGACCGCTGCTGCGGGACGAGACCGTGCTGCAGTGGCTGCGCGACGTCCACCGCACGACGAAATGGACGACCTCGGTCTGCACCGGCTCGCTGGTGCTCGGCGCCGCGGGGCTGCTGCGGGGCAAGCGCGCCACCTCGAACTGGCTCCTGCTCGACGCCCTGCGCGAGTACGGGGCCGACCCGATCGGCGGCCGCTTCGTCGAGGACGGCAAGGTCGTCACCGCCGCCGGCGTCACCGCCGGCATCGACATGGCCCTGCACCTGGTCGCCCGCGAGGCCGGGCCGGAGGTCGCCCAGGCGGTCCAGCTGGGGATCGAGTACGACCCCGACCCGCCCTTCGACAGCGGCTCGCCCGAGAAGGCGGCGCCGGAGATCGTCGAGCTGGTGCGGACGGTGGCCGCGGCCAACGACCCCCTGCTGAGCACCGGGGGCTAGCCCGGGCCCCCGCCCTCCTCGGCGTCGGTAAGGGCGGCGACGTCCGCGAGGTCGACCGGGCGCCCGCGGGCCAGCTTCATGCGGATCAGGTCGTCGAGGTCCACGACAGGCACGTCGATGTCGCCCAGGTTGACGTGCAGCGCGCGCTCGCTCAGCTCCGAGTAGGGATCCCCGCCGGGAACCTCGTGCATGACGTCGATGCCGCCGTCCCTGGTGGCGAACTGCCAGATCGTCGAGCGCGGCAGCATCGCCGCGTCGATGACAGCGTTTTCGTGTCCCTGGTTCAGCACCCGGGCGTCGAGGGCGCGGAGCGCGGCCGCCAACCGCTCTAGGTTGGCCGGGTTGGGAGCGGGGATCAAGTCGGCGTCGTTGGTGGTCCGGACGTGGCCGTGGGTCTGAACCGCCAAGCCGCCGATGAGGACGTATTCGACCCGGTGCTCGGCCATGGCCTTGAGGATGCGCTCGGCGTCGAGCGGCGCTTCGGGCTCAGCCACGGGCCCGCCGTCCCGCCATGGCCAGGCGACCGGCCATGCGGTTCCAGGACAGGCCGAGAGCAAGCCGCTCCTCCGGCGGGCGAGCCGCGGTGGCGCGCAGGTGAACCGGGTCGTGGTCGCGCTCGAGCGGCTCGGCCTGGAGGTCGAGGCGCTCGCCCATTGCGTTGAGGAGCAATTCCAGGGTCTCGACGCTGGGCGAGTTGCGATCCGCTTCGAGCCGGCTGATCGCCGACTGCTGCGTGCCGACCCGGCGCGCCAGCCGCCGCTGGCTGAGCCCGTGACGCTTGCGCGCCTGCCTGATCAGCTCGCCGGGTGTCATAGGCAGACTATAACAAATTTGTGATTAGACGCTCGGCACCAGCTCCAGCTCGCTCCACGGGCCCTCGCCGCGCATCGGCTGCGTCCGCCCCTCCAGCCAGTCGGCCTGGAGGTCGTCGTAGTGGGGGCTGGCGGGATGCCCGGACTGGCCGGTGAACATCTGCCAGCGCGAGCGATCGGGGTCGCTGGGGTCGGCGACCATGCGCCAGCTCGGCGCCCAGACCGCGCGGTAGGGGTCGTTCGGGTCGTAGGCGATCTGGCTCACGGTCTCCTGGGCGCCGCCGGCGCGCAGGCGGCGGTTGAGGAGGCGCCGCAGCAGCGGGTTCGCCTCGCCCAGCGGGTGCGGGAACTCCATTTCGTGGACCTGGCCCCAGCGCCAGCCCTCGGGATCGGGGCCGAAGCGCTCTTCGAGGTCGTCGAGGGCGCCGGCCAGCGCCTCCAGCACCAGCCCCTCCCAGGGGCGGCCGATCAGCTCCTCGTCGCCTTCCTCCCACAGCTTCATCAGGTGCGAGTGCCAGCGCCAGGGCGAGGTGACGTGGGGCATGAAGCCGTTGTCGGCGCGGTCGAGCCAGCGCTCGCAGAGGTCGCGGTCGCCGATCGCGGCCCGCGCCACCTCGCGCGCCAGCCGCAGCAGGAAGGCCTGGTAGACGGTGCCGGCGATCGTCTCCCGGTCGAGCCGGCCGTCCCAGCTGCGCAGGCGCTCGACCGCGCTCAGCTCGCGCTGGCCGCGCGGGGTCAGCCGGCCGAGGCGGCGCGCGGCCTCGATCCCCGGCAGCGAGAGGTTGTCGGTCTGCATCGCCTCGAAGTCCTCGACGTCGTGGTGCTCCTTCGCGTCCAGCAGCTGTTCGATCCGCTTGGCGCGGAAGCCGTCCAGCCACTCGCTGGTGATGTGGTGCGGGTAGTCGTCGCCGACGATGCGGTTGTTGGCGGTTACCAGGAAGCCGCTCTCGGGGTCGACCGTCTCCGGCAGCTCGTCGTAGGGGATCGTCCCCTCCCACTCGAACTCGCCCGTCCAGCCCGGCTTCGGCAGGTCTGGGCAACCGCCGCGGCGCAGCGGCAGGCGGCCGACCAGCTTGTAGCCGATCGAGCCGTGGCGGTCGGCCCAGATCAGGTTCAGCGGCGGCGACGTGTGTCCCGCCAGCTTGGCGACCAGCTCCGGGCCGGAGCGGACCTCGGCCTGCTCGAACAGGCCCGAGTAGGCGCTGGGTTCGTTCAGCGCCAGCCAGCTCAGCGCCAGCGGCTCGGCCTCGTCGGCGCCGAGCGCCGCGTTGACGATCGGGCCGTGGTGGGTGATCCGCACCTCGAGGACCTCCGGCTGGGCGCGGCCCTTGACGACGATCTCCTCGCGCACGGTCTCCAGCGGGCGCCACTCGCCCTCGAAGAGATACCGCTCGCCCTCGATCCGCTCGACGAAGAGGTCCTGGACGTCGGCCATGACGTTGGTGAAGGTCCAGCAGACGTCGTTGTTCTGGCCGTACTGGACGCCGGGAATGCCGGGCAGCGAGGCGCCGCGGACGAAGCGCTCGCCGCAGCGCAGGCCGACCTGGTACCAGATGCCCGGCATGCTCGGGGGCAGGTGGGGGTCGCCGGCGATCAGCGGCGAGCCGGTGGCGCTGCGCTCGCCGCCGACGGCCCAGTTGTTGGAGCCGCTGGCCTCGGCGGCGAAGCCCATCGAGCGCCGCACCGCGTCGATCTGCTCGACGATCGCCAGCCCGTCGCCGCTCCAGGCTTCCTGGGTGACGACCGGGTTGTCGGCGGGGTAGGCGGGGTCGAGGCGGGCGGTCAGCTCCGGGCCGAGCGCCCGCAGCATGTCGGCGCGCAGCAGCTCGCGCTCCCAGTTGGTCGAGAGGCCGAAGGCCAGCAGCTTGCCGAGGCTGAGGATGTCGACCGGGCGCCAGGGCGCGAACTCGAGCCGCAGCAGCTGCATCTCGAAGGGCAGCGCCTTAGCGGTCGTGGCGGCGGCGTTGACGCCCTCGCAGAAGCGCTCGAGCAGGGCGCGCAGCTCGGGGTCGAGGGCGGCCGCCTCGCGCTCGGCGGCGCGGCGGATGCCGAGCGTGCGCATCAGGCGGTCGACCGGCAGCCCCTCGGCGCCGGCCATCTCCGCGACCCTGCCCTCGACCGCGCGCCGGTAGAAGTCCATCTGCCAGAGCCGGTCCTGGGCGTGGACGAAGCCCTGGGCGAAGTAGAGGTCGCGCTCGGCCTCGGCCTCGATATGGGGGACGCCCCAGCGGTCGCGGCGCACCTCCACCCGGCCCTCGAGCCCGGCCAGCTCGATCGTCCCCCGCTGCTTGGGCAGCGGCCGCCGCGCCAGCCAGTGCCAGGCCGCGGCGGTCGCCGCGGTGGCGATGCCGGTGCCCGCGATCCCGGCGAAGATCCCCGCCCGGGCCACCTGGCGTTTGCTCAGGCCGCTCATAGCGATTGTTTATCAGAGTTTGGCCAGCTGGCCAGGAGCTAGTCTGCCGGCACCGCGACTTCCCGGCTGACCGGGAGTTGTTGCTGCTGACCGCAAGCGACAAGCAGGGGGCATCTCAGGTGAGTGGGGAAAGACGGCAGGTGGGGCGGATTTGGAAGACGACGTTGCTGCTGGCCTGCCTGACCGCGGCCGCGATCACCCTCCTGGCATCGCCGGCGCTGGCGAAGAAAGGCGCCACGGCGAAAAAAGGCAGCGTCGCCGGCCGCCTCGACCCGAGCTTCGGCAAGGGCGGCAAGGCGACGGTCGCCTTCCCGGCCGAAGATGCCGGCGACGTCGGCGTCAAGTACAACCTCCCCTTCCAGTTCGCCCCCGGCCACCTGGTGATGGCGCCCGGCCCCGGCGGGACGATCGTGGTCGCCGGCAGCACCAAAATCGTCGAGTTCCTACCCAACGGGAAACTGAACCGGGGGTTCGGGACCGGCGGTTCGGTCACGATCGAACGGCCGTCCGGCATGACCTTCGTGCTCGCCGATGTGGCCGTCGACTCGCAGGGTCGAGTGCTGATCGCCGGCTCCGCGCGCCCGCAGCCGGCCGAATCTACGCCCGACCCGTTGATCAGCTCAGCGGCGGTGATGCGGTTCGGGGCCGACGGCTCGATCGACCGCGGCTTCGGCAGAGAAGGCACCCTGATAACGGACTTCGGGATGCAGCCGCCGGCGATCGGCGGCGGCCGCTACAAAGGGGCCGCGGTCGGTCTCCGCAGCCTCGTCGTCGACTCCCAGGACCGGCCGCTGCTGACCGGCGGCTCGGTCGCCAAAGTAGCCGACTGCTACACGCCCGAAAGCGCCGTCTCGACCGCCTTCGTCGCCCGCCTGACCACGAGCGGAGGGCTGGACCCCAGCTTCGGCGGCGGCGGCCTGAGGCAGATCGAAAACCTCTCCACGTTCGAGCAGGGCAGTCTCGTTCCCTCCGGAGCGCTGTTCACGGTCGGCCTCGGCAGGCCGCGCTGCGGCACTGAGGGGGGCGGGCCCGCCGTGGTCTTGACGAGCATCGACGCGAACGGCAACCTCGATCCGAACTTTGGCTTCGCCGGCTTCCGCTCGGTTGCCTACCCGCGCACGCCGGTGGTCACGGTCGCCCCCTCGGGCAAAATCGTCCTCCTCGGGCAGAAAAAGGGCAAAACGCAGCTGGTGACGCGCCTGCTCCCCGACGGTGCGCTCGACCCGAGCTTCGGGCGCACCGGCCGGATCGAAATCGTGCTGCCGAAGGGCGGCGCGACGGCGGCGGTCGCCGTCGACCGGCGTGGCCGCCTGCTCTTCGCCGGCCGCGTATCGAGACGGGTGTCCAAGTCCGAGAAGAATCCGGTCACGCGATCCTCCTTCCTGCTGGGGCGGATGGGTACGAAAGGCAGTTTCGACCGCTCCTTCGGGCGCCGCGGGTCCGTGCGGACCGGCTTCGGCGGCCCCTCCAGCAGTTTCGCCACCAGCGTCATGCTCGACGGCAAGGACCGGATCCTGGTCGGCGGCCAGCTTTCCAACCCCCGCTTCGCTACCGGCGGCGGCTTCGCCATCGCCCGCTACCTGGGCGGCCGCTAAGGCTCGAGCTCGTCCGGCAGCCGCCCTTCGGCCTCGAGCTTTTCGAGGTGGGCCTCCATCGCCATCGCCGCCATCGGCAGCAGCTCGATCGGGACGTCGTCCCAGGCCTCGGCGAGGAGGGCGGCGCGGGAGCGCTCGCCGCGCTCGAGGGCGGCGAGCAGGCGGCGCTCGCGCATCTCGCGGTGCTCGACGTACTCGGCCAGCTTGGCGGCGGGGTCGGTGACCCAGGGCCCGTGGCCGGGCGCGATCAGCTCGATCTGCTCGGCCTGGAGGCGCCGCAGCGAGTCCATGAAGGCGGCGAGGGCGCCGTCGCCGGGCGGGACGATCGTCGAGCCCAGCCCGAGCACGAGGTCGCCGCTGAAGCAGACGCCCCCGTCGCTGAGGAAGCAGACGTGGTCGGCGGCGTGGCCGGGCGTGGCGAGGACGCGCAGGCCGCCGTGTTCCTCCCCCCCGCCCGGCAGCAGCACCTCGGCCCCGAGCCGGTCGGCGCCGGCGGTGTGGTCGCCATGGGAGTGCGTGAGCAGGACCAGGCCGATGCCGCCGCGCTCGCCGGCGGCGACCCGGATCGCCTCCAAATGCCCCTCGTCCTCGGAGCCCGGGTCGATCGCCACGCAGGGATCGGCGCCGTATAGATAGGTGTTGGTCCCTTCCAGCGTCATCGGCCCCGGGTTGGGGGCGACGACCCGCAGCACCTCCGGATGCCCCGGCGCCTCGGTCAGCCGGCGATCTCTTTGGCTATGGCCTGGCGGGCGTCGGCGGGCTCGAGCACGACGAGGTCGCCGGCGCCGCGGAGGATCTCGCGCACCAGCCAGGACTTGCCGGCGTAGGGCAGCTCGACGACGACGGCGCCGTCGGCCAGCTCCTCGACCACGGTGCGCTCCTCGCGCAGCCAGCGGGCGCGCTCGGGCGAGACCCAGACGCGGGCGACGTGGGCGGTCGGGACCTCGCCGTGGGTCATCCAGCCCTCAACCCCGGCCAGCTCCTCGATCTCGGGCCGCGGCTCGAAGCTGCGCTCGGAGAGCGTCGCCTCTTTGACCCGGTCGAGCTTGAAGTGGCGCACGCCTTCTTTGGTCAGGTCGTAGCACTCGACGTACCAGCCCTCGCGCCCGTTCTCGAGCCGGTAGGGCTCGACCGAGCGGTCGGTGAACTGGTCCTCGTTCTCCTTGTAATAGGAGAGCTCCAGCACCTTGCTGCCGGCTATCGCCTCGTTGACCTTGCGCGCCACGCCGGCATCGCCGCCGCCGGCCGAGGCGATCTCCAGCCCCTCCTCGGAAGGGTCGTGGCCGAGCGCGTCGACGATCCGCTTGCGCGCTTTCTGCAGGTCGGTCTGCGGCAGGTGGTCGCCGAAGAGGTCGATCGCGGCGACCAGGGCCTTGGCCTCCAGCGGCAGCAGCCGCGCCGGGCGGGCGAAGTTGTCGCCGTAGGGCTCGGAGTCGACCTCGATCTCCTCGCCGAGGAATTCGGCGTAGAGGACGTAGGTGCCGCCGCCGAAGTTGACGACGTTGAGCAGCTCGACGTCCTCGCGCAGCTCCTCGTCGGTCAGCTCCAGGCGCTGGCGCAGCTCGGCGACCAGCAGCCGCTCGCCCTTTTTCGCCGCTTCGATCAGCATCCCGGCGAGGGTGACGAGGCGGGCGAAGCGCTCGGGCCGGATCGCCGCCTCGCCGCGGCCGTTGGAGCGGGCGCGGCGGGGGGAGTCGCGCAGCGGCCGCTCGACGATCTCGGCCGGCTCGAAGCCGTTGTGGTGGCGCTCGTGCAGCAGCGCGAGCCGCTTCTCGGCCTCCTCGCGGAGGTCGTCGGGGGCGAGCACCTGGGCGTTCTGGCGCCAGCGCAGGACCCAGGCGATCAGCTCCCGCACCGAGGCGTAGCCGGTTTCGAAGACCTGGCCCTTGCCGGGCGCGCCGTCGCTCTTCACCGCCGGTCGCAGCGTGCCGTAGCTGCCGAAGTCGCGCTCGATCAGCCAGGCGATGCGCTCGCGGATGAAGATCTTCGCCGTGCCCCGCTCCTCGCCGAGCTGCCAGTCGGCGCGGCTGCCGTAGTCGCGACGGTCGAAGTCCTCCGGCGGCGAGAAGTCGTGCTCGGCCTTGGAGGCGTAGCCGACCTTGCCCTGGATCCGCGAGAGACGGAAGACGCGCACCGCCTCGCGCTCGTGCGAGAGGCCGATCAGATAGAACTGGCCGCCCCGGAAGACCAGGTGGTACGGGTCGACCTTGCGCTTCTCGGTCTCGCCCCGCTCCATCGTGTAGTAGGTGAACTCGATCGTCTTGCGGCGGCTGATCGCGGTCTCGATCTTGGAGAGGCGCTGGGAGAGGTCGCGGCCGCCGGCGGAGGCGGTCATCGCCATCTCGACCGGGGCCCGCTCGGCATCCGAGAGCGGGTTCGGATGGCCCCAGGCGACCTGCTGCAGAGCCAGCCGCAGCGGCTCGGCGTAGGCGAAGCCGCCGTCGGTCAGCAGCAGCAGCGCCGTGCTCAGCGCCGCCAGCTCCTCGGCCGTGAACTCGATCTCGTCGAGGTAGAAGTTCTCCGGCGGCAGCGAGTAGAGCTCGGCCTCGAAGAAGCCCTCGCCCGGCTTCTCCACCCCGAGCTGGATCCCGAGGCTCTCGAGCTCGGCCCGGTCCGCGTAGAAGCGCCGCGCGAACGCGTCGTCGTTCATGTCGCTGTACCCCTCCACCTCGCGCTTGATCTCGAGCGCCGAAACCGGTCTGCCCTGGGCCATCAGGAACGAGATCAACGAGAGCTGGCGAATCAGCTTCTCAGTGTCCTTCGCCACGGCTCGCAGGATAGTCTGCGGCCGAAGCATGGACATTCTGCGCAACCTCTTCGGCAGCCTGACTTCCGGCATTATCCGGCTCCTGGTCGCCGTCGGCATCCTCGCCGCGGCCTATTTCTTCATCGTCAAGCCGGTCCTGAAGACGACCGACAACGCGATCAACAGCGCCAACGAGAGCTTCGAAAAGTCGTTCGGCACCCACGGGACCGACCTGACCGACATCTCGGGGACGATCGACGACGTCAACCGCAGGATCCAGCGCGAGATCCGCCGCTCCTTCCACACCGCCGAGAAGAACGGCAACCCGAAGAAGCTGGTCCGCTGCATCCAGCGCGCCAACGGCGACGTCCACCGCATCCAGCGCTGCACGGTGAAGTTCTAGACCAGGGGGAGAACCCCGGGCGCGGCAGTCCTTTGTACCCCTATGCGTCACAAAGGACTGCCGCAAACGCCGAGACCGGTTCGCCGGGCTTCCGGACCGGCATTGGCCAAGCTGGCTGAAAGGCAGCACGGCGTGGTCTCGATCCGTCAACTCGAGAGAAAGCTGGGCTACTCGCGCAAGGCGGTCCAGCGCGACGTCTCCTCAGGACGTCTGCATCCGCTCCATCGCGGCGTCTACGCGGTCGGCCACCGCCGCACCTCGCCCCATGGCAGCTGCCTGGCGGCCGTGCTCGCATGCGGCCCCGAGGCGCTGCTGAGCCACTGCTCGGCTGCCTGGCTTTGGGGCATCTCGCGACGGGGACCGGCGCCGCTGAACGTAACCTCGCCAGTGCCGCGCAGGGCGCGGTTGCCGATCCGGTTGCACCACTCGCGGATCTTGACCGCGGCGGACCGAACGCTGGTTGAGGGAATCCCGGTCACCGCTCTGCCCCGCACGCTGCTCGACTGCGCCGCCGAATCCCGCTTCGCGGCCCTGCAGCGCATGCTCGAGCGCAGCGAGGAGCTGAAGCTGTTCGACCTCGCGCCGGTCGAGGAGCTGCTCGAGCGCAGCGGCGGTCACGCCGGCTGGGGGCGACTGCGCCGAGCGATCGCCCTCTACGAACCCGCCCCTTTCACGCGTTCGGAGTTCGAGCGGCGTTTCCTCGAAGCGGTTCTGAGAGCCGGTCTGCCGCGGCCGGCGGTCAACTACGCCGAGGCGGGGTTCGAGCTCGACGTCTACTGGCCCGAGCATCGCTTCGCGGTCGAACTCGACACCTACGCGACCCATGGCACCAACGCGGCCTTCGAGCGCGACCATCTCCGCGACGAGACCCTGCTGCTCGCCGGGATCGGGACGCTCCGGATCACCGACGTGCGCTTCTACCGGGAACCGAAGGCCGTGCTCACCCGCGTCGCGACGCTGTTGGCGCGGCGGCGCGAGAACTAGGCCGCGCGGGCGCCGAAGTAGGCCGAGCCGGAGAGGGCGCGGTCGAAGCCCGACCAGGACTCGCCGGCGGGGAGCTGGCGCTCGAGGCGGTCGAAGCTGCCGAGACGGCCGCCGAGGTTGTCGATCATGTGGACGAGGACGGCCTCGCGGGTGGCGGGGACGACCGGCGAGCCGTGCTCGAGCTGGCCGTGGTGGCTGAGGATGATGTGGAGCACGGCCTGCGCGAGCCCGGGGTCGAAGCCCGGGATCTCCTCGATCTGACGGCGCACCAGGTAATAGCCCAGCGGGATCTCGCCCTGGAGGCGGCCGGCGTCGGTGAGGTCGATCGCCAGCGGGTCGTCGTTGTAGGCCTCTGTCTTGCCGATGTCGTGCAGGAGGGCGCCGGTGACGGCGACGTCGCGGTCGATGCCGGGGAAGAAGTTGGAGGCGGCGCTGACCGCCTGCGCGACCGAGAGCGTGTGCTCGAGCAGCCCGTGGCGGTAGGCCTGGTGGTAGACCTTCGCCGCCGGCGCGTCGCGGAAGCGGGCCCAGGTCTCGCTGCCGGGGGCGAAGAAGGAGTCGAGCAGCGCCCGCAGCTGCGGATCCTGGATCGTCGCCAGCAGCGCTCGCAGGTCGGCGTCGAGCTGCTCCAGCGCGACGTGCGACTCGGGCGCCAGCTCACCGGGCTCGAACTCGTGCGGCTCGGCCTCGCGCAGCTCGGCGATCTTGATCTTCGCTCCCCAGCGCTCGCTCTGCTCGAAGACGCCGGTGACGAAGACCGCGCTGCCGGTGGCGCAGAGCGCGTAGCGCGGCTCGGCCTCCTCCCAGCAGACCGCCTCGGCGCTGCCGCTGGCGTCGCCGACCGAGAGTCGCAGCCAGGGCTCGCCGTTGCGCTTGCGCCGCAGCTCGCGCTGGCGCACCGCGTAGACGCCGCGTACCCGCTGGCCGTCCTCGAGGTCGCGCAGCGCCACTCGTTCGGGCGGGGTCGGGATCGCCGTCTGCTCGATTTCGATAGCGGTCTGCTCAGCCATCTCCCGATCCAAGGTAAAGACGAATCCGGACGGCCCAGAGGAGCGAGCCAGAGCCAGTGGCCGAGGGCGCGGGCGGCGAGCCCGGGCGCGGCGGCGAATAAAGATGGTGGTCGCCCCCGCGCCAGCGGCTATCTTGCGGCGGGTGATCTCGCGTACCTGGGCCGCATTGAGAACCAGCGTGCGCGCCCTCGCGGTCGACTTCGCGAACCCGGACCTGGGACTGCTCGGCGTCGCCACCGCTGCCTTCTCCTTCGCCACCTGGTGCTTCACGATCGCCCTCGGCGTCTATGGCTTCGAGGCCCACGGGGCGGCGGGCGTCGGAATCGTCGCCCTCGTTCGCTTCCTGCCGGCGGCGATCGTCTCGCCGCTGGTCGGGCTGCTGATCGACCGCTTTCCGCGGCGGGCGGTGATGCTCGCCAGCGCAACCGCGGCCACGGTTGTGCTCGGCGCCGCCGCGGCGGCCGCCGCCCTCGACGCCCCGATCGCGGTGGTCTTCGCCTTCCCGGCGCTCTTCGCCATCGCCTCCTGCGGCTACGGCCCGGCGCACGCCGCGCTGACGCCGACCCTGGTGCAGACGCCGCAGCAGCTCTCGGCCAGCAACGTCACCCACAGCGTCATGGAGAACGCCGGCTCGGTCTTCGCCGCCCTCGTCGCCGGCGTCCTCCTCGGCCCGACCTCCCCTGCCTACGTGATCGGCGTGGCGGCGGCCGCCGGCCTGCTCACCTGCCTCCTCGTCTACCGGGTCCACAGCGACCGCAGACCGGATTACGCGGCCGAGAAGGACGAAGTGGCGGGGGCCTTCCGCGAAGTCACGCTCGGCCTGCGCACGCTGTTCGGCCATCCGGCGCTGCGGCTTTCCTCGGCGACGGTGGTGCTGTTGTTCCTCTTCGAGGGTTTCGCCGACGTGATGGTCGTCGTCATGGCCTTGGAGCTGCTGCACCTGGGGCAGGGGAGCGTCGGCTTCCTCAACGCGACCTGGGGAATCGGGGCCGTGATCGGCGCCGTGGCGCTGGCGATGCTGTTCGACCGAGGCCGGCTCGTGCCGGCGATCGCCGGCGGCAGCCTCCTGCTCGGCCTGGCGACGATGCTGCCGGGGATCAGCCCCAAGCCCGCGGTGGCCTATGTCGGCTGGCTCGGCATCGGCATCGGCTTCGTCTTCGTCGAGGTCGCGGCGAAGACGCTGATGCAGCGGCTGGGCTCCGACGAGACGCTCGGCCGCGTGATCGGCTCGCTCGAGTCCGGCCGCCAGGCGGCGATGGCCCTCGGCTCGATCGGCGCCGTGCTCCTGGTCGAACTGCTGCACGTGCGCGGGACGCTGATCGCCCTCGGGGCGCTGCTGCCGGTCTTCGTGACGCTCTGGTGGACGCGGCTGCGGGCCTACGAGGTCGGCGCCCCCGTCGCCGAGGGCCACTACAGGCTGCTGCGCCGCAACTCGATCTTCTCGCCGCTGCCGCTGGCGACGCTGGAGCGCCTCACCCACGACCTCGCGCCCCTCACGGTGCCGGCGGGCGAGGACGTGATCGTCCAGGGCGAGATCGGCGACCGCTTCTTCCTCATCGAAGAGGGTCAGGTGGAGGTCTTCGAAGACGGGACCTTCCGCCGCAACGAGGGGCCGGGCGAATCGTTCGGGGAGATCGCGCTGCTGCACGACGTGCCGCGCACGGCGACTGTGCGCACGACCGTCGACACCCAGCTGCTGGCGCTGGATCGCGACCAGTTCCTGCTGGCGGTGACCGGCCACCGGCGCAGCCACCAGCTGGCGCGGGCCGTCGTCGACGAGCGCTGGCCGGCCGAGAGCCCGGCGGCGGCCCCGGAGTGACCTCCCCCCGCAAGCTGCGGCGGCGCCGCGAACTGGCGCTGCTGCTCGCCGTCATCGCTGCCGCGGCGATCGCGATCCTCGCCAGCGCCACCCACCTGATGCGCACCCTCGATCTGCAGACCGTCGACGAGCGCTTCTCCGTCCGCGGCACCCAACCCGCGCCAGACGACATCGTCGTGGTCCAGGTCGACGACCGCACCTTCAGCGACCTCGACCTGCAGTGGCCGTTCCCGCGCTCCCTGCACGCGCGGGTGATCGACCGCCTGCGCGAGGCCGGCGCCAGGGCGATCGCGATCGACATCCAGTTCACCGAGCCGACCGTGCCGCGCCAGGACAGCGCTCTGATCGAAGCGGTCGCCCGTGCCGGCGGCGTGGTCCTCTCGACCACCGAAACCGACGCCCGCGGCCATAGCCGGATCTTCGGCGGCGAAGCGACCCTGCGGGAAATCGGCGCGCGCGCCGCCAACACCGTGGTGGCCCCCGAACCCGGGGGCAAGATCCGCAAGATGCGCTACGAGATCGACGGGCTGGTCAGCTTCGGGGTCGCGACCGCCGAAGCGTCCACGGGGGAAGCCATCGACGTGTCCGAGATGGAAGGCGACGGCGAGGCCTGGATCGACTACAGGGGGCCACCCGAAACGATCGCCCACTACTCCTACTCGCGGGTGCTGAGGGGGCTGGTGTCGCCCGCGGCCTTCCGCGGCAAGACGGTGATCGTCGGCGCCTCGGCTCCCTCGCTGCAGGACGTGCATCCGACCTCGACCACCCGCGACGAGCTGATGCCCGGTCCCGAACTCCAAGCGAACGCGGCCTGGACCGCCGAGCACGGGTTCCCGCTCTCCTCCTCGCCCCTTGCCATCGACCTGCTCCTGATCCTGCTGATGGCCGCCGCGCCCGCGGCCGCGACGCTGAGGATGAGCGCGGCCCCGGCGCTCCTCGTCGCCCTCGGGCTCGGGCTCCTCTACGTCGTCGCAACCCAGCTCGCCTTCGACGCGGGGACCGTGCTGCCGGTCGTCTATCCGCTGCTGGCCCTCGTCCTCTCGGCTCTGGGGGCGCTGGCGATCAACTACGTGCTGAACGCGCTCGAGCGCCAGCGCGTCCACGACACCTTCGCCCGCTTCGTGCCCGCAGCCGTGGTCAGCGAAGTGCTTGCGCGCACCGACGACGACCTGCGGCTGGGCGGCGTCAGGCGCGAGACCACGGTCCTGTTCAGCGACCTGCGCGGCTTCACCAGCTTCTCCGAGCAGCTGCCGCCGGACCTGGTGATCGAAGTGCTGAACCGCTACCTGGAGGAGATGAGCGACGCGATCATGGACCACGGGGGCACCCTGGTCGCCTATATGGGCGACGGGATCATGGCCGTCTTCGGGGCCCCGCTCGAGCAGCCCGACCACGCCGACCGGGCGATCGCGGCGGCGCGGGAGATGCTCGACGTGCGCCTGCCCCGCTTCAACGTCTGGATGCAGGAGAAGGACTTGGGCCGGGGTTTCGATATGGGGATCGGCCTCAACAGCGGCATGGTGATGTCTGGACAGGTGGGATCCGAACGCCGCATCGAGTACACCGCGATCGGCGACACCACCAACACCGCCGCCCGGCTCGAGAGCATGACCAAAGGCACCGGGCACAAAGTCTTCCTGGCCGATTCCACCCGCCGGGCGCTGGTCGAGGAGGTTGCCGACCTCGCGCTCGTCGGCGAGCATGAGGTGCGGGGGCGCGCCCACCCAATCACCGTCTGGACGCTGCCCACCCGGGGGGACACCGAGTCAGACGACGACCAGCAGCGCCGTCCCGAAGAGGAAGAGGGCATGGAAGGCCTGGTCGACGGCCACCCGCAGCCCTGAGGAGGTCTTGGCGAGGCCCTTGACGCGGGCCATGTAGGCATCGAGCAGGCGGCCATCGTCCTGGATCAGATGGGGGACGGCGATCGCCAGGCCGATCGCCAGCGCCCACACCGCGTCGGTTTCGAGCCCGATCCAGACCAGCGCCGGCAGGAAGGTGGCGGTGTAGCTGACGAGGTGGGTCACGAGGGCTCGCCGGCGGACCGGGTCGCGCCCCAGCCCCCCCTGCTTGTGGCGGGCCTGCCAGTCCGTCTGGAGGAGGAAATCCCCAACCAGGTGCGAGACGGCGAGGACCGCGAAGACTTCTACCCAGGTCAAAGCTCAGGATCCCCGGTGGCGCTCATCTGACGGAGGCTATGCGACGGGGCGGGCGCCTGGCGCCGACATCCGGCCAATTCCTCAAGTCTTGGCACATTTCTGCCGACTAGGTAAGGTTCCCGCTCCAATGCGGGCTAAACCAGCAGCAGTGGTGGTGATTGCGGTGATCGCCTTCCTCGCGCTGGCCGCGGCGGCGCCGGCGTCGAAAACCAATACCAGGATCACCTCCGGGCCGACCGGGACGATCTTCACCGACTCCGTCACCTTCACCTTCGTCTCTCCCGAGCACGGCGACTTCCAGTGCCGGCTCGACTCCGACGAGCCGGGCGCCTGGGGCCCCTGCGCCTCGCCGAAGTCCTACGCCTCGCTCGCCGACGGCCCGCACAGCTTCGAAGTGCGGGCCCTGAACGGTCCCGAGAACCCCGATCCGACTCCGGCGGTGGCGAACTTCATGGTCCTCACCGCACCGCCGGAGACGACGATCACGGCCGGGCCGGCGGGAACGATCGCGACCGCCTCGGCGATCTTCGCCTTCGCCTCGACCCAGCCGGGCAGCTTCCAGTGCCGGCTCGACTCCGACGACCCGGCCGAGTGGGGGGCCTGCGCCTCGCCGCGGCTCTACCCCTCCCTGGCCGACGGTCCGCACAGCTTCGAAGTGCGGGCGCTCGACGAAGCGGGGAACCCCGACTCGACCCCTGCGCTCGCCGCCTTCGCGGTCGACACCCAGGCGCCGGAGACGACGATCACCTCCGGCCCCAGCGGCACGATCGACGTCGCCGCGGCGACCTTCGACTTCGCCTCGAACGAGGTGAGCAGCTTCCAGTGCCGGCTCGACTCCGACGACCCGGGCGCCTGGGGGCCCTGCACCTCGCCGAAGTCCTACTCGTCCCTGGCCGAGGGCCCGCACACCTTCGAAGCCCGCTCCCGGGACGCGGTCGGCAACGTCGAGCCGGGGCCAGCGGCATCCTCCTTCACCGTCTACACCGGCCCGCCCAACCCGGTCGCGGGCGAGACGATCAACCTCGAACCGGTCGAGGGCACGGTCGAACTCCAGTGCCCGGGCGAAGACCGCTTCTCCAAACTCACCGCCTTCAAACAGGTCCCGCTCGGCTGCCTGATCAACACCCGCCACGGGGTCGTCGACCTGACCGCCTCGAAAGGCAAATCCGGGCTGCAGGGCGGCCATTTCTGGGGCGGGGTCTTCGTGACCAGCCAGGCCGCCGGCGACGACCAGGTGGTGGAGCTGAAGCTGGCCGGGCGGCGGATGTGCGAGCGCAGGGCCTCGGCGCCCAAGCGCTCGGCCCGCAAGCCCGTGGCGACGCTGAGCCGGGCAGGAAAGGGAGGCCGCAAGCTCTGGGGAAGCGGCAAGGGGAACTTCGAGACCAGCGGCAGCCAGGGCTCGGCGACCGTGCGCGGGACCACCTGGCTGGTCGTCGACCGTTGCGACTCCTCGACCCTGATCAAGGTCGGCGAGGGGACCGTCGTCGTCCGCGACTTCGTCAAGGACAAGTCGGTGACGCTGACGACCGGCGAGCAGTACCTGGCAAAAGCCCCGATCCCCCGCCTGAACCCGGACCTATTGCCTTGAGCCGGCGGCTCTGCCTCCTGATCGCCGGCATGGCCGTGTTCGCCGCGGCCGCCCTGCCGGCAGAGGCGGGGGTGAAGCTGACGGTGCCCGTGGCCCGCGACCGGGCCAGCGCCTTCGCCGAGAACACCTGCGCCCACGACAAGAGCTGCGCCCGCTCCGGCGTCCGCAACTGCCGGCGCCAGAGCGACCGCGTCGTGCTCTGCCGCATCTACGACCATCGCAAGACCGAGGAGCAGGGCAACTTCGTCTGCACGAGGCTGATCCGGCTCTCGCTGAAGCTGCCCAGCCACCGCGTCCCGGTGACCGGCGTCAGCGACTGGAGCTGCTGAGCCGGGACGGCCTAGAGGAGCGAGCCGAGCCAGTGGCCGAGGGCGACGGCGGCGAAGCCGGCGACGGTCGAGAGGACAATGTTGAGCCAGGCCAGCCGGGCCTGACCGGCGGCGCCGAGGCGGTGCGAGTCGAGGATCCAGGTCGAGAAGGTGGTGAAGGAGCCGATGCCGCCGCCGGCGACGATGACCAGCGCCTCGCCGCTCAGCGCCGCCCCGGCGACGAGGCCGAGCGCGAGCGCGCCGCTGAGGTTGACGGCGAGGATCCCGAGCGGGAACTCGCTGTCGGCGCGGGCGGCGATCTCGGCGTCGAGCCCGAAGCGAGCGGCGGCCGCGACGCCGCCGAGGAGCCCGACCGCGATCCAGCCCGGAGCGCTCACGCGACCCCGCCGGGCGCCTTGTCCGGGTATTTCCCCGACAAGGCGCCCCGCCTGCGCTCGGCGGCGCTCCCGAGCCGGACCAGCAGGTAGCCGGCGGCGAGCGTGGTCGAGCAGTAGGCCGCGGCCAGAGCGAGGTGGCCGCCGTCGACCATCTCGTAGAGCTCCAGCTGCAGGGTCGAAAAGGTGGTCAGGGTGCCGCAGACCCCGATGCCTAGGAAGGGATGGTGGAGGCTCTCCTCCGGGTGGTCGCGGAAGAGGGCGAAGAAATAGCCCAGCAGCAGTGCCCCCACCATGTTGGCGGCGAAGGTCGCCCAGGGCCACTGCCCCGGCCCGGTCGAGGCCACCTCGGCCAGCCCGACGCGGACCAACGCCCCGGTGACGCCGCCGAGGTAGATCGCCGCCAGCTTGCGGGGGTCGTGCGGGAGACTGCGCATCGGCCGCAGTATCTCGGGGTGAGCGGGCGTGAGCCGCGCGCCCGGCGAGCGGCGAAACCGGAGCTTGCCATGGCGAGGGTGGGAATCGAACCCACGACACCACGATTTTCAGTCGTGTGCTCTACCAACTGAGCTACCTCGCCGGGTCGCGCGAGCGGCTCGCGCTGCGGGAAGGCTAGCGGCCGCACCCGGTTCGGGGCTGATTGCATTGGCGGGTGGCCTGGACTCGCGCAGCGCTGGCGTCGGTCGCCGCCGGGGCGGCGGCGGCGGTGGCGCTGGTATCGGGCGGCTCGCCGGCAGACCCGCGCACGCCGGGCGGCCTGCCGGGGCTTCCGGCGCCCTTCCTCGGGACGGCGGTGGTCGGGGGCGGTGGGCTGACCGCGGCCATCGACGCCTACGCCGACGTGGTCGACGCGCGGGCCCCGGGGCCGGCCGGGCGGGCGTTGATCGACAACCCGGCCAGCCGCCAGGCGGCGGGGACGGTGGCGACCGACACCGGGATCGTGCCGCGGGTCCGCATCGGAGGTGGCGTGGCGTGGCCGCTGTGGCGGGCAGATTCGGTCACGCAGCGCTACCTGCCCGGCGCCAACGCGGTGCTGACGAGGGGGCGGTTCGGCCCGGTCGCGGTCGAGGTGGTCGATGCCGCGCTGGGCCCCCGGCTCGTCCGCCTCGTCACCGTCAGCGGGCCCTCGCGGCCGCGCGCGACGCCGCTGCTGTCGATCGCGCCGGCGACCGACCTGGACTGCGAGGAGGCGCGCTCGCCGCGGCGGCTGACGCTGATCTGCGAACCCGCACCTCGCGGCGGAGAGGCGGCGCGCTCCTCCCTGGCGTCCTCTGGCGCTCGGGTGGGGGCGATCCTCGCCAGGGCGCTTGCCGCCGACCGCGGCTGGCTGGCACGGGCACGCCCACTGGGCCCCGGAGCGCCGGCCTGGGCGCGGCGCCTCTACGGACGCTCGCTGCTGACCCTGCGGGCGCTGACCGACCGGCGCTCGGGCGCGGTCGCGGCGGGAGCCCGTGACGGCTGGGCCCACGTCTGGCCCCGCGACGCCGGCGCGGTGGCGCTTGCCTTCGCCGCCGCCGGCTACCGGCCGGAGGCGCGCCGCGTCGCCCGCTTCCTGCTCGGCCTCGACCTCGCCGCCGGCGCCCGCTTCGACGGCGCCGGCGCCCCGGTGCCCGGCCGCGCCGCCCAGGGCGACGCGGCCGGCTGGGTCCGCGTCGCCGCGCAGGCCGCCGACCTCCCGGCGCCCCCCCGGTCTGTCCCCTGGCGCGACCGCGCCGACTACCAAGAGTCCCACCCCAGCACCTACCTCGCCAACGCCCTCGCCTCCCCCCCGGCCGATGGGCCGAAAAGTCGCCATATAGGCGACAAATCGGCCCATCGGCCGCTAGGAGGGGTGTTTGAGACGCCGGCGGGGCTCGTGCGGGGGGGTGGAGATTCGGGGCTCGACTCGGCCGCGGCCTGGGCGGTGCGACCGTTCCCGCGGCCGGCCCTGTTCCCAGCCGCCCGCCGTACCCTGCTCCAGCTCGCGGCGGATCAGACGCGTTTCGGGATCACGCCGGGCGAAGCCTGGGCCGGCGTCGATCCCTGGACGGCTCCGACCGCCTGGAGCGCCTGGAGCCTGGCCGCGCTCGGCGAGCGGCGCCAGGCCCTGGCCCTGCTCGACGACCTGCGCCGCGCCGCCACCCCGGCCGGCGCCCTGCCAGAGCGGGTCGACGCCGAGACCGGCGTCCCCCGCTCGACCACCCCGCTCGCCTGGTCCCACGCCTTCGCGATCCTCGCCCTGCGCCAGCTCTGGCCCTGATTGCGGCAGTCTTTTGTACCCGTATGCGTCACAAAGGACTGCCGCACCCGCTCAGCCGCGGGCCGCACCGCGCATCAGGCCCATCAGCTCGAGGGCGCCGGCCTTGTGCAGGGGTTCGTTGAGGTTGCCGCACTTGGGGCTCTGCACGCAGGAGGGACAGCCGGACTCGCAGGGGCACTCCGCGATCAGCCGCGCGGCGTCGCCCAGCAGCCGCTCGAACCGCTCGTAGCCGCGCCGCGTGATCCCGACCCCACCGGGGTGACCGTCGTAGATGAAGATGGTCGAGCGGCCGGTCTGGAAGTGGACGTTGGTCGAGAGGCCGCCGATGTCCCAGCGGTCGCACATCGCGATCAGCGGCAGGACCGCGATCTGCGAGTGCTCGGTGGCGTGCAGGGAGCCGAGCAGAACGTCGGTCGGCAGCGCCCCGCTGAGCCGCTCCGGCAGCACGTACCAGAGCGCCTGGGTGACGAAGCTCTGCTCGGGCAGCTCGAGGGCGACGATGTCGATCGGCTCCTGGTCGGAGATCGAGACCCGCTGGAAGGCGATCACCTGCTCGGTCACCGAGACGTCGCCGAAGTTGAGCTGCACCCCGGCCACCTGGCGCTGCTCGCGGGTCCGTTCGACGTAGATCTCGGTCTCCTTCTTCGGTCGCGTGAACCAGTCGCCGTCGAAGCTGGAGACGATCGCCCGCCGCTCCTCGAGGTCGAGCCGCTCGACCTCGTAGGAGCGTCCGAGGTGGAGGTAGATCGCGCCCGGGTGGATCGTCGTGAAGGCGCGCTCGGCCTCGACCAGGCCCAGCATCTCCCCCGACTCGCGCTCGATCACCGCGATCGAGTCGGCCGAGGCCGAGCGCAGCGGGATCCGCGAGGCGATGAACTCGCTGCGCTTGGGCAGCAGCTTGCCGCCGACGCCGCGCAGCTCCCCCGCCGCGATCAGCCGCTCCGCCCGCTCCCGCCAGTCCGCCCCGAAGAACTCCGCGTCGGCGTCGCCCAGCGGCAGCTCGTAGGCGGCGGCGATCAGGTGGCGGGCGGCGATCTGCTCGTTGGCGTGGTCGAGGATCGCCGCCTCGACCGGCCGCTCGAGGAACTCCTCCGGGTGGCGGCAGAAGAACTGGTCGAGCGCGTCCTGGCCGGCGACGTAGACGGCCAGCCCGCGCCGGCGCCGCCCCGCCCGGCCCCACATCTGCCGCAGGCTGGCGACGGTGCCGGGGAAGGTGACGCAGATCGCCGCCTCCAGCTCGCCGACGTCGATCCCCAGCTCCAGCGCGTCGGTGGCGACCACCGCCAGCAGCTCGCCGGCGCTGAGCCGGGCCTCGATCTCGCGCCGCTGCTGGGGCGTGTAGCCGCCGCGGTAGGGGGCGATCCGCCGCGCCAGCTCCGGCTTCCCCCGCCGCTCCAGGTTTTCGCGGGTGAAGCGGAGGATCAGCTCGATCCCGCGCCGGCTTTTGAGGAAGCAGATCGTCCGCACGTCCTGGGAGACGAGCTCCGCCAGCAGGTCGGCCGCCTCCGAGAGCGCCGAGCGGCGCGCCCCGGTGGCCTTGTCGAGCAGCGGCGGGTTCCACATCGTCAGGTCGCGCCCGGCCCGCGGCGCCCCGTCGTCGTCGATCAGCTCGAACGAGGTGCCGACCAGCCCCTCGGCCAGCTCGACCGGGTTGGCGATCGTCGCCGAGGCGAGCAGGAAGCGCGGCTCCGAGCCGTAGGCGCGGGCGACCCGCCGCAGTCGCCGCAGCACGTTGGCGACGTGGGAGCCGAAGACGCCGCGGTAGGTGTGCGCCTCGTCGACCACGACCCAGCCGAGGTTGGCGAAGAAGTCGCCCCAGACCTTGTGGTGGGGCAGCATGCCGACGTGGAGCATGTCCGGGTTGGTGAGGACGAGGTTGTTGCGGCGCCGGATCGCCGGCCGCTCCTCCTTCGGCGTGTCGCCGTCGTAGATCGCCTCGCGCAGGCCGGGCGGGCGCAGCAGCGCCAGCTTGCGCGCCTGGTCCTGGGCCAGCGCCTTGGTCGGGTAGAGGTATAGAGCGCGGCGCTTGGGCTCGGCGGCGATGCCGTCGAGGACCGGCAGGTTGAAGGCGAGGCTCTTGCCGGAGGCGGTGCCGCTGGTGATCACCAGGTTCGAGCGGGCGGCGGTCTCGTAGGCCTCGAGCTGGTGCGTATATAGAGACTCGACGCCGGCCCGCGCCAGCGCCTCGACCAGGCCGGGGTCGAGCTGGGGCGGCAGCGAGACCGGGCGCGCCCGCCGCTCCCCCTCGGCGCTCTCGGCGACGATCCGCCCGTCCTGCCGCGCCGGCTCGATCGCCACCGACCAAGGCGGACCAAGAAGGCTCCCCCCGCGCGCCATCAAACCCCCCGCCGATGGGCCGATATGTCGCCGTGGGCTCGACTTATCGGCCCGTCGGCCTGGGTTATGCGGGCGGCGATGCGCATTGCTTGGAGGGATGAGGGGTCGTGGATGCGGAGGACGTCGGCGCCCTCGCGCACGGCCAGCGCCACGGCGGCGACCGTTCCCCACTCGCGCTCGCCCGGCGGCAGCCTGGCCTCCCAGGAGCCGGCCAGCACGGCGCCGATGAAGTCCTTGCGCGAGAGCGAGACGTAGAGCGGCAGGCCGAGCGAGCGCAGCTCGCCGAGCCGGCGCAGGATCTCCAGGTCCTGCTCGGGGCTGAGGTCGAAGTCGAGCCCGGGGTCGATCGCGATCTGATCCATACCGACGCCAAGCTCGCGCGCCAGCTCGACTCTCCCCTCGAACCAGGCCTTGAGGTGGTCGACGACGTCGCCGTACTGGCGCCAGGGACGGTCGACCCGCGGCGGCCCCTCGATGTGCATCAGGACGTAGCCGCAGCCGGTCTCGGCGACCAGCTCGAACATCTCCTCCGAGCCACCGGAGATGTCGTTGACCGCGCCGGCGCCCGCGGCCAGCGCCCGCCGCGCCACCTCGACCGAGAAGGTATCGGCCGAGATCGGCACCCCAAGACGGTCGAGAGGTGCATCGACCGTCTTATAGACCGCAAACGCACTCCTCGCCAGGCCTTCGACCGCCGGCACCAGCGCCGCGGCCTCGTCCTCGGGCTCGACCGGGGGGCCGGCCTTGGCCGCCACGGCGCCGACGTCGAGCATGTCGAAGCCGGCCTCGACCAGCGCCAGGCCGTCCCCCACCGCCTGCTCGGGGGTGCCGCTGCGCGCCCCCTCGAACATCGAGTCGACGGTGACGTTGACGATCCCCGCCGCCAGCGGCTGGGAGAGGTCGAGGGTGCGATCGGCCAGCCGCCAGTTCATCGTCGCTACCGTAGCGGCCGGAACCAATGGGACTGAGCTGCGTCTACACCGACCTCGACGGCACCCTGCTGGGGCGGGGCGCCTCGCTCTTCCGCGACGCCGACGGCGGCTTCTCACTGGCCCAGGCGCGGGCGCTGGAGGCTTGCGCGCGGGCCGGCGCCGAGGTCGTGATCATGTCCGGCCGCCGCGAGCCGCAGGTCCACGAGGCCGCCCGCCTGATGGGCCAGGCCTCCTACATCTACGAGGCCGGCTGCGCCTTCGCGATCGACGGCGAGACGACGCTGCTGACCGGCGAGATGGCGCCGAACGAGGAGGACGGCACGATCTACGAGCAGATCGAGGCCCGCGGCATCCCCCAGCGCCTGTTCGCCCACTTCGAGGGCCGGCTCGAATACCACGCCCCCTGGCACAGCGGCCGCGTCCTCTCCCACCTCTTCCGCGGCAAGGTCGACGTCGAGGAGGCCAACGCGCTGCTGGGCGAGCACGGCGACGACGACCTGCGGCTGCTCGACAACGGCGCCATCGGCCGGCCGATGCCCGCCGTCGACGGCCCAACCCACGCCTACCACCTGGTCCCGCGCCTGGTCAGCAAGGGCAACGCCGTCGCCGCCCACGCCCGTGCCCGCGGCTACGACCCCTCCGACTGCATCGCCGTCGGCGACTCGGTCGAGGACCTCGAGGTGGCGGCTGCGGTCGGGCGCTTCTTCGTCGTCGCCAACGGCCCCGCCCGCGATCCCGGCCTGCGCGCCGCGATCTCGCGCTGGGACAACGCCACAGTCACCGAGGGCAGCATGGGCGACGGCTTCTACGAGGCCGTCGTCTCGACCCTGGTAGAGCGTCGTTAGTATCGATTCGATGACCGACGCGACCGTCGCCGAGCAGGAGTACCTCGAGATCATGTTCTGGCTCGAGGAGGCCGGGCTGCCGATGACCGGCGCCAACATCGCCCGCGCGATGCAGCTCTCGCCGCCGACCGTGCACGAGATGGTCGGCCGCCTCGTCGACGACGGCTACGTCGCCCGCAAGCCCGACAAATCGCTCGAATTCACCGAGTCCGGACGCGAGCACGCCAGCCACATCGTCCGCCGCCACCGCATGATCGAGCGCTTCCTCACCGACGTCCTCGGCATCCCCTGGGACGAGGTCCACGAGGAGGCGGAGCGGATCGAGCACGCGATGTCGCCGGTCCTGGAGGAGCGGATGCGGGCGGCGATCGGCGACGCCACCACCTGCCCCCACGGCCACCCGATCGTCGAGGGCGTGCGCGAGCAGGGCTCGCTGCTGGCCGACGTCGAGGTCGGCGCCGACGTCACCGTCCTGCGCTTCGAGAACGAGGCCGAGGAGCTGCTGCACTACCTGAAGGCGGCGGGGCTGGACCCCGGCCTCGTGGGCAAGATCGAGAGCTCCGACGAGGACGGGGTGACGATCGCCTCCGCCGACGGCCGCCACGAGGTCAGCCGCAGCGTCGCCGAGACCGTCTCGGTCCGCGCCGACCCGGCGCCGCCGCCCCGCGCGGCCATCCCGGAGCAGCTCGTGCTGTCCTCGGACCGCTACGGCCGCTAGGCCGGCTTCCCTAGCTGGGGACGTCGATGCTGATCAGCGGAGCGCCGGTCGGCGTCTCGCTGCCGCCGCGCGGCTCCTTGGTCACCATCACCGCTTCGACGCCCTCCATGTCGGGCAGTTCGGTGCTGGCGCGGCCTTCGCGATCGGGGACGAACAGTGCCTCGACCGCTTCGACCTGACCGTCGCGCCGGACCCAGGCCTCGAGCACGCGGTCGCTCGGCAGCTGCTTGACGTTGGCGAGGTGGAGGGTGCCGGAGTCGCCTTCGCTGACCATCTCGGCGGTCACGCCCGGGGCCTTGCCGGCGACGATCGTGCTCTCGGCGCCGCCGGAGTCGCCGCCGATGCCGCCGCCGATCGCAAAGCCGGCGACCACCGCGACCATCAGCACCGCCACCGCGACGCCGGCGACCGGGCGCAGGCCCATCGGGCCCGAGCCGAGGTCGCGCAGCCAGTCGGAGGCGCGGCCGAGCAGGCCGGGCTCGCGGCCACGGTCCTCTGCCCGGGCGCCGTCGGCCCGCACCTCGGTCAGCAGCCGGGCCCGCAGCTCCGGCGGGGGCCGCAGGCGCTCGACGCCCTCCGGCAGCGCGCCGACGGCCGGGGTCAGCCAGCGCATCTGCTCGCGGCAGCGCTCGCAGCCGGCGGCGTGACCCTGCAGCTCGGCCGCCGCGCCGGGCTCCAGCGCCCCCAGCATGTAGGCGGCGACGTCCTCGCTCCAGCGCTCGTGATCTCGATCGGTCATGCCAGTTCCTCCGCGAGCTCTACGCGGATCTTCTCCAGACCCAGTCTCATCCGACCCTTCACGGTGCCCAGCGGCACCCCCAGCATGCGCGATATCTCCGACTGGCTGAAGCCGCCGAAGTAAGCCAGCTCGATCACCTTCGACTGCTCGCCCGGCAGGGCGCCGAGGGCGCCGCGCAGCTCGCCTGCCGTCTCGCGTCTCATCGCCTCCTCCTCCGTCCGCTCCTCGGCCGGTCGCTGCTCGAGGATCGCGTCGTCGTCGAAGGTCAGCTTCGGCGCTTTGCCGGCGCGGCTGCGCAGCGCGTCGATTGCCCGGTTGCGGACGATGCTCAGCATCCAGGAGCGGACGCTGCCGCGGGCGCGGTCGAACCGCGCGCCGCTGCGCCAGATCGAGATGAAGGCCTCCTGGGTGACGTCCTCGGCGGCCGCCCTCTCGCCGACGATCCTGTACGCCAGCGAGTAGGCGACACCGCCGTGGCGGTCGTAGAAGACCTCGAAGGCCTCGGGGTCCTTGGCCCCGATCAGCGGCATCAGCTCCTCGTCGGCGAGCCGCTCGGCCTTCTCCCTTCTGACGGTCACCTCCGCATCATCCGCCTTCCCGCAGCGGCGCCCTTCTCGCGTTCCTTGCTGTCGGGCATTCCTCGTCCCCTCGGGTGGATTCGCGCTTCTACCACCCCCTTACGCAACCCCGGTCGCGGCCGGATCACAATTGACCAGGCCCGAACGGCGCTCCGCTACCAGTAGCGCTCCACCAGCGGGTGGATCCCGCTGTTGTCATAGCTGCCCACGGCAGTACAGGCAGTGACGGAGGTGCAGGAGACGTCGGTGAGTTCGGCCCATTTGGCGCCGCTCGGTTCGGGCAGCGAGAACGTCTGCCATTCGCTGCCGTCCCAGCTGGCGGCCAGCGGTTCGATTCCCCCTTCGATGTATGCGGTGCCGCTCGCCACGCAGGCTTCGGCGGAGAGGCAGGCGAGGGAGGTGAGCCCGCCTTCGCCGCCTTCGACGGTGGGCAGTGCCTCGGTGGCCCATTTGGAGCCGTCCCAATGGGCGGCAAAGCGGTTGTAGCCGGATTCGTCTTCAAAGCCACCGCCGGCGGTGCAGCCACCCGCGTAGCAGGAGACCGTTTCCAGGTAGGTCTGCCATTCGCCTTTGGGTTCGCCCGCGTCGGGAGAGGCGAGGGCGCTCCATTTGGAGCCGTCCCAGTACTCGGCGAGGGGCCGCACGTCCCAGCCGCCGAAGGAGGTTTCGTTGAAGCCGACGGCCATGCAGCCTTCGGCGGCGCAGGAGACGTCATAGAGTTCCCCGCCGTAGCCGTTGGTGGGCCAGGGGACCGTTTTCGCCGTCCAGCTGCTGCCGTTCCAATACTGCGACAGCAGTCGGGATTCAGAGCCTTCTTTGACGTAAGAGCCGACGGCCAGGCAGCTCGACGCCGAGGCGCAGGAGACGCCGTGGACCTGGGTATAGGTCGAACCGGGGGGGTTCAGCGAGCTTTCGCTCCAAGAAGAGCCGTTCCAGCGCATCGCGAAGGCCTCCCAATGGGAGCTTTCGCCACTGCTCACGTAATAGCTGCCGACCGCCGTGCACGCATTGGCGGCAGTGCAGGAGACGGCGGCCGGTTCGGGGGACTGGCCGGCCGGTTCGGGCATCGAGTGGACGGTCCAGGAGCTGCCGTTCCAAGACTGCGAATAGAGCCTGGCGGTGCCGGCTTTGGTGTAGAGGCCGACCGCCATGCAGGATTTCTGCGCCGGGCAGGAGACTTTGCTCAGCGAAGGGTTCGTCGATTCGGCTGGCGCCGCGGCGCTCTGCAGGGCCCAGCTCGGCGAGGACGGGCCTTCTTCGCCCAGCGACAGTTCGCCTTCGCCTTCGAGTTCCAGGCAGATTTCCAGGGGCGCTTCGTAGCTGAGGGACGGAGAATAGTTCGTGTCCAGCTCTTCGCCATCGTCGAACACAGTGCAGTTGCCTTCTCCCAGCTGACCGCTGAGGTCTCCCCAAGCGTCGATCGAGCCGCCGGGCAGCCACCCGCAGCTGGTCTCGAGGTGGACCGCGAAGACCACTTCGCCGAGGGTGATCTGGTCGGGGCCCGTGGCAGCCAGAGGCCAGGGGGCCTGGCTGTCGATTTCGGCCTGGCAGGGTCCGTAGCTGGTTTCGCATCCTTCCCCGATCTGGAGCGATTCGACTTCGCCTTCGCCGGTCTGGGGACCATTCCAGAGCGAGCCCTGCAGCTGCATTTCGCAGCCGTTGAAGTCGATGCCGGTCGAACCCTGCAGGTCGAGCATCCCTCCTCCCTGGAAACTGACGGCGTTGGCCCTGCCTTCTTTCAGCGGGTTGCCTTCGAGCTCCCAGAAGGCGGCCGGGGTATCGGGCAGTTCCGCGGCGCCCGCTTTGGTGGTGATCGTCTGGTCGGAGCTGGTCGCGCTGCCGGCGGCGTTGGTGGCGACCAGGCGGTAGTGGTAGGTGGTGGAAGCGCTGAGGCCGCTGACGATCTCGCTGACCTGCCCACTGCCGCCGCCGGGGCGGGGGGTGGCCGGCGCTTTGGCGCCGTAGGAGGTGGTTTTGCCGTATTCGAAGTAGTAGGAGGTGGCCAAGCCGTGAGGGTTGATGGAGCCCATGAGGATCGCGCCACCTGCCTTGGGCGTGAAGCCCGCCTGGACGTAAGCTTGGGGCGGACCGCCGGTGGTCAAAACCTGATCGGAGCCTTTGACGGTGCCCGCTTCGCTTTCGGCGACGATCCGGACGTGGTAGGTGGTGGAAGCCGACAGACCGGTGATCGTCTCGGTCTCAGGCACCCAGCTGCTGCCCGAGCCGGCCGATTTGGGCGAGGTCGGGACTTTGGTGCCGTAGGAGGTGGTTTTGCCGTACTCGAAGTAGTAGGAGGTGGCGTAACCGTTGGGCTTGACCGAGGCTCCGACGGTGGCTTTGTCGTTGGTGACACCGGTGGGGGAGACGCCGGTCACCCCGGGAAGTGTCAGCGTCGTGAAGGTTTTGTCTTCGCCTTTGACAACTCCCCCTCCGGATTCGGCGACCAGGCGATAGTGGTAGGTGGTGGCCTCGTCCAGGCCGGCTGGGGTCTCGGAGACCGAGACGCTCGACGTGCCCGAGCCGGCCGATTTGGGAGAGGTCGGGACTTTGGCACCGTAGGAGGTGGTTTTGCCGTATTCGAAGTAGTAGGAGGTGGCCCGGCCTTCGGGGCTGACATCGCCGTTGAGGGTCGCTTCGGTGGCCTTTACGCCGGTCGCGGCTTTGGTGGTGGCGACCACTCCGCCCCACTTCTGCACCCGGTTGTTTTCGCCGTCAGCGACCCAGATGCCGCCGGTGGCGTCGGCCGCGATCCCTACCGGGGCGCTGAAATGGCCGCTCCCCGAGCCGTAGGAGCCGAACTGCAGCTGGTATTTGCCACTGGCGTTGAACTTCTGGATGCGGTTGTTGCCCGAGTCGGCGACCCAAACGTCGCCCTCGATGTCGGTGGCGATGCCGTAGGGGCCGTAGAGCTGGCCGTTGCCCGAGCCTTCGGAGCCAGATTTGAGGATGTATTCGCCTTTGGAGTTGAACTTCTGGATGCGGTGAAGGGCAGCATCGACCACCCAGAGGTTGCCTGAGGAGTCGACCGCGACATCGGCTGGTTCCTGAAACTGGCCGTCGCCGCTGCCTTCGGAACCGAATTTAGAGAGGTATTCGCCTTTGGAGTTGAACTTTTGGATGCGGTGGTTACCGCTGTCGGCGACCCAGAGGTTGCCTTCGGCGTCGATCTCGATCCCAAAGGGCCAGGAGAGCTGGCCGTTGCCGGTGCCGAAGGTGCCGAACTGACTCAGGTATTCGCCTTTGGAGTTGAACTTTTTGATGCGGGCGACGGCGGGGTCGACGATCCAGAGGTTGCCTGAAGAGTCAATGGCGATGCCAGCCGGTTCGATGAAATGGCCGTTACCGGTTCCGTAGGAGCCGAACTGGCTGAGGTATTCGCCGTTGGAGTTGAACTTCTGGATGCGGGCGTTGCCGCTGTCGGCGACCCAGAGGTTGCCGCTCGCGTCGATCGCCATCCCGATGGGGAACTGCAGCTGGCCATTGCCGGAGCCGCTGGTGCCGAAGGCGAATCGGAAGGAGGGCGCCGCCACGGTGGTGAAGGTCAAGTCTTTGCCGACATCGGTCCCGGCGCTGCTCGTGGCGCGGATCCGGAAGTGGTAGGTGGTCGCCGGTTTCAGGCCTTCGAGCGCTTCGCTGACTTCGACGTCGGTGCTGCCCGAGCCGGCGCTTTTCGCCGAAGCCGGGGCTTTGGAACCGTAGCTGGTGGTTTCGCCGTATTCGAACTGGTAGGTGGTGGCTTCGCCACTGGGGTTGACGGTGGCGTTGAGGGTCGCTTCGGTGGCCTTGACGCCGGTCGCGGCTTTGGTGGTGGCGACCACGCGGGCCCACTTCTGCACCCGGTTGTTCTCGCTATCGCTCACCCATATACCCCCGGTGGCGTCGACCGCAATCCCTGCCGGGGCTTTGAACTGGCCGCTCCCCGAGCCGTAGGAGCCGAACTTGCTCAGGTATTTGCCATCGGAGTTGAACTTCTGAATGCGGTTGTTGCCCGAGTCGGCGACCCAAACGTTGCCCTCGGCGTCGGTGGCGATGCCGTAGGGGCCGTAAAGCTGGCCGTTGCCCGAGCCTTCGGAGCCAGATTTGAGGATGTATTCGCCTTTGGAGTTGAACTTCTGGATGCGGTGAAGGGCAGAATCGACCACCCAGAAGTTGCCGGAAGAGTCGACGGCGACGTCGCCTGGTTCCTGAAACTGGCCGTTGCCGCTGCCTTCGGAGCCGAATTTGGCGAGGTATTCGCCTTTGGAGTTGAACTTCTGGATGCGGTGGTTACCGGTGTCGGCGACCCAGAGGTTGCCTTCGGCGTCGATCTCGATCCCAAGCGGCCAGTAGAGCTGACCGTTGCCGGTGCCGAAGGTGCCGAACTGACTCAGGTATTCGCCTTTGGAGTTGAACTTCTGGATGCGGTTGCTGCCGGAATCGGCGACCCAGACGTTGCCGGAGGAGTCGACCGCCACACCCATCGGTTCGTTGAACTGGCCGTCGCCATAGCCTGCCGAGCCTATTTTGAGGACGTATTCGCCTTTGGAGTTGAACTTCTGGATGCGGTGATTGAAGAGATCCGCCACCCAGATGTTGCCGGATGAGTCGGTCGTGATGCCAAATGGGTATTCCAACTGACCGTTGCCCGATCCGGAGGAGCCAAAGGCCAATTTGAAGAGAGGCACCAACTTGGTGGCGAAAGTCATGTCGGCACCGTAGGAAGTACCCACGCTGTTGGAGGCGACTAGTCGATAGTGGTAGTCCTGCGCGCCTTCGAGACCTTCGAGCGTCTCGGCGACCGCGAGATCGGTGGATCCTGTCCCGGCGGATTTCGCCGATGCCGGCGCTTTTGCCCCGTACGACGTCGTTTTGCCATATTCAAAGTAGTAGTCGGTGGCTATTCCGCCCGGGTTCACCACGCCATGGAGTTCAGCCAACGTTTGGGTAACGTCCGTCGCGGTCTCGGTAACGACTTTCGGGACTGCGGTCGTGAACGTCTTATCTTCACCGTAGCTGGTTGGGGTTGAGCTGGATAGATTCAGGGCACTGATTCGATAGTGATATGTCTCTCCAGGCTGCAGCCCCGTTATTTCCTCATGCACCGATACGTTGCTGGTTCCGCTTCCGATAAGGACATGATAAGACGGCGCGACCGAGCCATACGCAGTGGTTTTTCCATATTCGAACTGATAGGTGGTGTGATATCCGGCCGGATTAACCGTCGCGTTTAGCGTCGCCCCAGTGGTAGTCGCTTTGGTAGCCGTATCCGTGGTAACCGCAGGGGGCGAGGACGTTTTAAGGGCTTTGTCCGTCCCATAACTGGTTCCCGCGCTGTTGGTGGCGGCGATGCGATAGTGGTAGGTGGTGTCCCTTTTCAGACTGCTGACCGTCTCGGCCAATTCGAGATCCGTGGTGCCTTGCCCGATGCCTTTGCCGGAGAGCGGCTGTTTCGACCCATATGCCGTCGTCGTTCCATATTCAAATTGATAGGTGGTGCTTAGCGCTTCGGGATTTACAATGCCTCGTAAGATCAGGGATTCCGCGTTTATGTCGTTGTCTTGGGAAGGGGCGGTACTCGCGTAAGGAACTCCATTGGCGTTGGTGGTGAGGGTTTTGTCTGCTCCGTAAGTGGTGCCGCCTCCATTAGACCCAACAAAGCGGTAGTGGTACGTCGTATTCGGAGAGAGGTTCGTTACTGCCGCCGACACTTCGGTGGGGTACATAGGGTTGGTGCTCACCGAATAGACGCTCAGTGAGCGCAGAATCGTTTTTTTGCCATAGCTGGTGGTAGTGCCGTATTCGAAGTAATAGTCGACAGCATCGTTGAGCGAAGCGATTTTGCCTTGAAGGGTTGCGCGGCTCGTCATGACGTTTGTAGCGGCCACGGTGGTCACAACGGGAGGGATGGTGTCAGTAATAAATCGCTGCGGTTTGCCTTTCGTTTCCCCAGCAGGACCGGAAGCGACCAGCCGATAGCAGTACACATAAGACGGTTCGAGAGATTCAACCCATGCATCGACGGCAACCGGTTTGCTGCCCGCTTCCACCGATTTCCATTCCGTGTGGAGAGAGTAGTTACAGATATCGTCGGGGGCCCCGCCACCCTCAGGCGCGAAAGGTTCGTATTCGAAACGGTACGAGACGCCGCTTCCCTTGGGGGTGACCGCTCCGGAGAGGTGCGCGCTGTCAGAGTCGACGCTGAGAACCTCCTCTGAACTGGGCCAGGGGCGTGGATTTTCGGATTTCCAGACGCCGACCCGCTGATTACCAGTATCGGCAACGTAGGCTTCGCCAGAATCGGTGAACGAAATTCCGCTGGGGTCTTCGTATTCGTCGTAAGCGACGCCGGGGCCCGAGCCATATGCGGCGACAGGAGTGCCGTCGGTCAGAAACTGGAGCACACGATGGTTGCCGGTATCGACGACATTGAGATCGCCGGTGGTTGGGTCCACGGCGGCCGAGGCTGGTTCGGTGAACTCGTCCTCGCCTGAGCCGCTCGAGCCAAAGTCGTCGAGATAGGCGACTGAATCGGCGTATTCGTCTCCTTCGACGATCTGCACGCGATCGTTACCAGAGTCGACGATCGCGTAGCGGGCATGAACTTCGCCTTCGTCATCATCTTCCTCGATCAGCGAGATGTCAGTGGGGTGATCGAGCTGGCCTTCGCCGGAGCCGCTGGTCCCATAGATCCCGGCCGTGGTCCAATTTTCCCACTCGATGAACTGGATCCGATCGTTTCCGGCATCGGCCACCAATAGGCCGCCATGTCCTTCTCCCGTAGCTGGGGCCGGGGCGAAAGCCAAGCCCATCGGTTCATCGAACTCAGGAGTCGATTCTTTTTCGTCTTCGCTTTCAAGTTCGTCGGGATCCCCTATGGCCCCCAAGGGCCAATATTCTCTATACCCTCCTCCCGTCCAGAAACCTGGGCCATAAACGACAATTCGGTCGTTTCCTGAATCGCTGACGAACAACTCGCCGCTGTAAGGGTTGAGCTCGATACCGGTGGGGTGATCCAGCTGACCCTCCCCGGACCCTGACGTGCCCAGAATTTCGATAAGGCGGCCGGCGGTCGTGAAGCGCATGACGCGATCGTTGGCGGAATCGGTGACCCAGTAAGTGCCCATCGTCGAGAGGGCGCCCTTCCAGAGCTTGGTTTCGTCGACAGCGGTGAACGCGGGGGCACCAAGGGGTTCGATCGCGGCCCCTGTCGAGTCGAAGCCGGCGAGATTGCGTGCGTGGGACAGGGGAGGCGTCGAAAACACATGGTCTAGTCCGACAGCCGTCCCATTAGCATTTTCGACCACTACTCGATAGTGATACTCAGTTCCGGATTCAAGCGTTGAAATAGCCTGGTGCGCTTGAATTTTTACAACGCCCGAGCCTGCGGACACATGGGAGGTAGTGGTCCCATAGGCCGAGGTTTTCCCGTATTGAAACCAAACGTCGGCGGCGGCTCCGTTGGGATTGACGACGCCATTCAGCACTGCTGACGTTTTAGTTGCCTCGGTGACGGGGGAGGTCTTGGCCACCGGTTTGTGACTGGGCGGTCCCACGGCCAGCAACGGCTCCTGCACCCCATCTTTCGAGGTGTCGGTCCAAAGCTGATTCCCTTCTTCGACGATCTGCTGCCGGATCGCTTCCACGTCTTCGAGGGAGTTCGGATTGGACCCAGCGGCAAGGATCGCGGCTGCTCCCGCCACATGTGGCGCGGCCATAGAGGTTCCCGAGAGCATTCCATAGTCGCAGCAGAGGTACGACCCACTGCTCGGCAGGGTTGAATTGATGCATACCCCGGGGGCGGCGACCGTCACGCCGGTTCCGAAGTTGCTGAAGTTGGCGAGTTGATCGTCGGCACCTCGATCGCCGCAAGTAGGCTCGGCTATCCCGCCGGGACCTCCGTCGTAGTCCGCAAGGGCGGAGACGGTGATGGCGTCGGGATGACCGGCCGGGGTAAATCCACTTACGTTTTGACTGTCGTTGCCGGCGGAGACCGTGTAGACGACACCGGCTTCAGCAGAGGCCTCGAGCGCTTCGTCGACGGCAGGTAGAGCGCATTCGCAGCCGAGGCTCATGTTCGCCACCTCGATTTCGCTGGCGTGGGCGGTGACCCAGTCGATTCCCGCGGCAATCTCCGACTCATAGCCCGAGCCACTTGAGTCGAGGACTTTGACGGCCCATAGGCGCGCGCCGGGAGCAACCCCGACGACGCCGATGCCATTGTCGAGCGCGGCGGCAATACCGGCGACGTGGGTCCCGTGCCCGTAACCGTCAGCGCCGACACCGTCGGTGCATTTGGCGTTTTCTTCTTCACTCGCCACCACGCAATCGGTGCGTTTGTAGACGTTAAGGTCCGGATGGCTCGCAATTCCAGTATCGAGCACGGCTATGTCGGCGTTGACCCGGACGTCATCGACCCCGTCGATATCGAGACTGGTGTTATTCGACGCATAGGTTCGATCGATGCCGGTTGGGGTGGACTGCGCGAAGACGTGGACGACCCTGTCCCGCACCACGTACTTCACGCGGGGGTCCGCGTTCAGCCCGGCGACCTCGTCACTCGGCAGAATTGCCGCATAGCCCTTCAGTGCATGCCGGTAGACGATCCCGACATCCGCATCCGCGTCTTCGGCCTGGTCGCTTGCCACCGCGCCGGGATGTTTAATCGAGTCGTTTAGAACGACGATATACCGCCCCTCGCCGGGCTCGAGTCCGTCGTTCGAGCCCCTGGGATCGGAGCTGTCGTCGGTGCTGCTCTCAAAGGATCCGTACCCCGGCAACATTTGCTGAGGCACAAGACCTTTATCTGCGCTCTCGGCCTTGGAGGTAGAGGGGTTAAAACAAAGGAGGAGTAAAAAAATCAAAGCCACCAAGGGTGACATCGGACTTACTGCGCATCTCCAATGATCTGCTCCTCGCAACGTCTCCACTCTCCCCTGTGTATGTAGAAGAAACTCGTCTCCCTAGGACGATGCAGTCTCGGTTATCCAGGCCGACCTGCTCTTAGCCCATCGGCTAACGGGCCACACCATGCTCCCATGTAAGTGACCGGCGACAGATTGCCAATGTGCTCAAACGGTTAGCCGAAAGGTGTCAGGTTGCCCAACCTTCCGCCGCTGATACGACTGGGTCCGAGACGGCGGTTCAGGCGGGCGAACCGGCGCGGACCCGCTCGAGTGCGCCGGCGATGCGGGCAATGCCCTCCTCTGCCTTCTCCGCCGGGACCGGCGCGAAGGAGAGACGGAGACTGTTGGTGCCGCCGTCGATCATGAAGTCAGGGCCGGCGACGAAGGTCGCGCCGGCGGCTTTCGACTCGGTCAGGAGGACGGTCGCGTCGGTTCCCTCGGCGAGATCGAGCCAGAGGAAGTAACCGCCGTCGGGGACGACGAACTCGGCCTCGGGGATCCGCTCGCCGAGCGCCACCACAACCGCGTCGCAACGGGCCTTCAGCTCGCCCTTGACGAAGGCGATGTTGCGGTCGAGCTCGCCCGAGCGGCAGAGCTCCAGGACGATCGACTCGGCCAGCATGTTGGGGGAGATGTAGGTCTCGTTGGCGCGCTTGGCCAGCTGCGCGATCTCCGCCGCCGGGCCGGCCAGATAGCCGACCCGGACCCCGGGGCTGACCGTCTTCGAGAAGGAGGAGGCGTGGACGACGCGCCCGGCGCGGTCGAGCGAGAGCATCGTCGCCAGCGGCTCACCCGCGAACGGCAGCTCTCTATAAGGGTCGTCCTCGAAGATCCAGAAGCCGTGCTCGGCGGCAAGCTCGACCAGCCGCGCCCGCTTCTCGACCGACAGCGTGCAGCCGGCCGGGTTGTGGGCGTTGGGGATGATGTGCGCGAGCTTCACCGAGCCCCCGGCGAGCGCCGCCTCGACGGCGCCTAGGTCGACCCCGTCGGCCTCCAGCGGCACCGGTACCAGCTCCACCCCGAGCCGCTGCAGGAGCAGCAGGGTGCGGTCGTAGGTGGGCTGCTCGACGATCACCCGGTCGCCCGGCTCGAGCAGGTGCTCGAACAGCATCGAACCGGCCTCCAGCGAGCCGTTGGCGACCATCACCTGCGCGGCGTCGAGGCCGCCATGGCGCTCGGCGATCCACTCGCACAGCCCCGGATGCCCGATCCCGGTCCCGTAGGAGAGCGCCTTTTCCCAATCGCTCTCCAGCGCCCGCGCCGCTGCCTCCCGCACCGCCTCGTGGGGCAGGATGTCGGCGCTGGGAGCGCCGCGCGCAAACGAAATCGTGTCGCCGGCCATCGCCCTCGACCCTAGCAACGCCCGCGCATCAGGAGCCGCGGAGGATCTCGACGGCGATCGCGGCCGCCTCGCTGGGGCTCTGGCCGACCCGCACGCCCTTGGCTTCGAGCGCGTCCTTCTTCGCCTGGGCGGTGCCGGAGGAGCCAGAGATGATCGCGCCAGCGTGGCCCATCTGCTTGCCGGGAGGGGCGGTGAAGCCGGCGATGTAGGCGACCACGGGCTTGGAGACCTCGGAGGCGATGAACTCGGCGGCGCGCTCCTCGGCGTCGCCGCCGATCTCGCCGACCATCACGATCAGCTCGGTCTCGGGGTCGGCCTCGTACATGGTGAGGATGTCGATGAAGTCGGAGCCGACGATCGGGTCGCCGCCGATGCCGACGATCGAGGAGTTGCCCTCGCCCGCCTGCTTCAGCTCGTTGCCGATCTGGTAGGTCAGGGTCCCCGACTTGGAGACGACGCCGATCTTGCCGGGGTCGAAGAACTGGGCCGGGATGATGCCGACGTTGGCCTTGCCGGGCGAGAGCACGCCGGGGCAGTTCGGCCCGATCAGCCGCACCCCGGCCTCCTTCGCCTTCCAGTACGTCTTCAGCATGTCGAGCACCGGGATCCCCTCGGTGATCGCGATCACCGTCTCGACCCCGGACTCGATCGCCTCGTCGATCGCCGGCGCCGCGAAGCGCGCCGGCACGAAGATCATCGAGGTGTTGGCGCCGGCCTCGGTCACCGCCTCCTCGATCGAGTCGAAGACGGGCACGCCCTCGACGTCCTGACCGCCCTTGCCGGGGGTGACGCCGGCGACCAGATCGGTCCCGTAGGCCTTGTTGCGCAGTCCGTGGAAGGAGCCCTCGCGGCCGGTCAGGCCGGAGACCGCCAGCTTCGTCTGCTCGCCGACGATGATGCTCATCGTCAGACGCCCTCTCCGTCAGCCGCCAGCTCGACGACGCGGCGCGCCGCGTCCAGCATCGTCTTCTCCTGGTGCAGGTTGGGCAGGTCGGCCTCGGCCAGGATTCGCAGCCCCTCCTCGGAGTTGGTGCCGTCGAGGCGGACGACCAGCGGCACCCCGAGGTCGAGCTGGCCGGAGGCGGTGACGATGCCCTTGGCGATCTCGTCGCAGCGGGTGATGCCGCCGAAGATGTTGAAGAGAATCGCCGTCACCTTCTGGTCGGAGACGATCACTTCCAGGGCGTTGACGATCGCCTCGGCCTTGGAGCCGCCGCCGGCGTCGAGGAAGTTGGCCGGGGCGCCGCCCGCCTGGGCGACGACGTCCAGAGTCGACATGCAGAGCCCGGCGCCGTTGGCGAGGATGCCGACGTTGCCGTCGAGCTTGACGTAGGTGAGGCCCTTCTCCTTCGCCATCGCCTCCTGCGGGTCGTCGACCGTGTCCGCGATCTCGGCCAGGTCCTGGTGGCGGAAGAGGGCGTTGCCGTCGATCGTCACCTTGGCGTCGAGCGCGACCACCTCGCGAGCGGCGGTGACGATCAGCGGGTTGACCTCGATCAGGCTCGCGTCCTCCTCGCTCGCGACCTCGGCCAGCTTCACCAGCACCTCGGCCGCCTGGTCGCGCACGTCCTCGTCGAGCCCGGCGGCGTCGACGATCGCTCGCGCGGCGGCGGCGTCGAACTCGCGGGTCGGATCGATGTGGCGTTTGACCAGGGCCTCGGGGCTCTCGGCCGCGACCGCCTCGATGTCCATCCCCCCCTGGCTGGAGACCATCGCCAGAAGCTTCTTCTCGCCGCGGTCGAGGATGACCGAGGCGTAGTACTCGGCGGCGATGTCGGAGCCGCCCTCGATCCAGACCTGGTCGACGCGGAAGGGCCCCTCGCCGTGGGGGCCGACGATGTCCATGCCGATGATCGCGTCGGCGTACTCGCGCGCCTCTCCGGCGTCCTTGGCGATCTTGATCCCGCCGGCCTTGCCGCGACCGCCGATCAGGACCTGGGCCTTGATCGCGCAGGGGTAGCCGATCCGCTCCGCCGCCGCGACCGCGTCGTCGACCGTAGCCGCGACCTCGCCGCTCGGCACGGCGACGCCGTGCTTGGCGAACAGCTGCTTGCCCTGATACTCGAGGAGGTCCATAAGGAGGGCGCCCTGGCGGCGCCGGCCGGGCAGCCTATCCGAGTCGGGGGTGACGCGCCGAGACGGTGGCTACTGACATAATGCCGCGCCTGCCAATGCCCCTTCCCAGTCTCAAAAACATCAAATGGGTGACCACCGACTGCTACGGCACCCTGATCGACTGGGAGAAGGGGATCGTCGAGGCCTGCAAGAAAGAGGCGGCCAAAGATGGCTTCAGCTTCGAAGAGGGGCCCTTTCTCGCCCGCTTCATGGAGGTCCAGGCCGAAATCATGGCCGGCTCCTACGAGCTCTACGCCGAGGTGCTGCGCCGCACGATCGTCAAGGTCGCCGGCGAGCTGGGCTGGGAGGTGGAGCCCTCACGGGCCCAGTTCCTGCCCAACAGCGTCGCCTACTGGCTGCCCTTCCGCGAGGCCAACGCGGCGATGGACCGGCTCGGCAAGAAGTACGAGGTCGGGATCATCACCAACACCGACGACAAACTGCTGGGGATCTCGCGCCGCCACCTGCGGACCGAACTCGATCTCGTCGTCACCGCCCAGCAGGTGCGCAGCTACAAGCCCGACCCCGTCCACTTCAAAGAGTGCGCGCGGCGGATCGGCGGCAAGAAAGGCTGGCTGCACATCGGCTGCGACTACACGACCGACATCGCCCCGGTGCTGAAAATGAACGTGCCGGTGATCTGGGTCAACCGCCACGGCGAGAAACTGGAAGGGCGCAAAGCGCCCAGCGCCACGGTCAAGAACTTCCGCGAAGCAGCGAAAAAGCTCGGCGCGTCCTGAGCGTTTTCTAGCGTTCACGCGCAACTCCGGCGAAAGGCGCCGGTTTCGGCCTAGGTGTTTGCGATGAACAGGTACCCGCTGCCCAGAACCCAGTCCCCTGCCCCGCTATGGGCGCGGCTCGCGCTCGCCGTGGGCGTGCTGGCGCTGCTCGCGACGTCGGTCCTCCTCATGGGCCAGGGAAGCGCCAGCGCCGCCGCGAAGCGCGCCCAACACCTGGCGCTGCTGCCGGAAGGGCAGAAACCGAACTTCGTCGTGATCCAGACCGACGACCAGACGCTCGACCAGCTCTACGCGACCTATACCCCGGCCGGCGGCACGGCGATCCAGGCGATGCCCAACACGCTCGCCTCGATCGCCGCAAAGGGGATCACCTTCAACCGCTACTACGTCTCCTACCCGCTCTGCTGCCCGTCGCGGGTCAGCCTCCTGACCGGCCGCTACGCCCACAACCACAACGATCGCGGCAACGTCCCTCCCAACGGCGGCTTCAACGGCTTCGCCAACCGTCAGGCCTATGGCCACAACATCGCCACCTGGCTGCAGGGCGCCGGCTACCGCACCATCCACGTCGGCAAGTTCCTCAACGGCTACGGCGACGAACCGTTCGACGACGGCAAGAACGTGCCTCCGGGCTGGAGCGCCTGGCACACGGTCCTCAACGCCGACACGCACCACTATTACTACGGCTACACCCTCAACGACAACGGTCAGCTCGACGGGCCCTTCGGCGACTCCGGCAGTTGGGAAACCCGCGAATACGGCGCCCGCGACGACTTCGGCTGCCCGTTCGCGCCGCTCAACGAACAGCCCTGCCTATATGAGACCGACGTCTTCACCCGGATCGCCAGCGAAGAGATGCTGGGCACGCCCGAAGGCCAGCCCTTCTACCTGCAGCTCGACTACACCGCCCCCCACGGCGACTTCCGCCGGCCCGCCGGCCCCGAGCCCGCGACCCGCCACTACGACTCCTTCGCCGGCGCTCCATACCCGCACGGGCCCTCGGAAGGCTTCAACGAGGGCAACGTCAACGACAAGCCGCGCTTCATCCGCGAAGCCGGCTACCTCTCGCCGACCGAGACCCACACCTACCGGGTCTACTACCAGAAGGCCCTGGAGTCGCTGCGCTCGATCGACGATGGGGTGCAGCAGGTGGTCAACACCCTCGGCGCCATGCACCGGCTGCGCAACACGTACATCGTCTTCACCTCCGACAACGGCTTCTTCTACGGCGAGCACCGGCTGACCGGGGGCAAGTTCCTCGCCTACGAGCCCTCGACGCACCTGCCGCTGCTGATCCGCGGGCCGGGCATCAAGCCGAACACCTCGACCGGCGAGCTGGCCGCCAACATCGACCTCGCCCCGACCATCCTCGAACTGGCCGGCGCCCAGGCCGACAAAAGCATCGACGGGCGTTCGCTCGTCCCCTACATGCTCGACCCTTCGCTGCGCACCCGGCGCCCGATCCTCTTCGAGTCCTTCGTCGAGACCAACGACGTGGAAGAGAACGGCGGCGGCCCGCCGGTGGAGCCGACCGGGGTCGCCTCCGGCGAGACCGGCGGCGGCGCCGGCGTCAACGCCCGGCCGGCCAAGGCGACGACCTCGATCGTCGCCCCGCCCAAGGACTACGAGGGGATCCGCCTCGGCCCCTACAAGTACATCGAGTGGCCCGACGGCGAGAAGGAGCTCTACGACATCACCAAGGACCCCTACGAGCTCAACAACAAGGTCCGCGACGCGAACCTCTTCCCCATCCGCGCCTTTCTGCATGCGCAATTGATCCGCCTCGAGAACTGCATCGGCCGCGTCTGCGGCGAAGTCGCACCGAAATTCCCGCTCACCCGCGAGCAGCAGCAGAAGGTCGACAAGCAACGACGCGAAGAAGAACGGCGCAAACAGAAGGAACGGGAAGAAAAGCGGCACCACAAAGCGCGCAAGTAAGGGAGTCGGGGGAGGGTGCCCCCGACGGACGCACGGCCCTATGGGCGTTGCTGCAGGTCCGTCGGGGGCACCCTCCCCCGACTCCCACAGCCGCGCTGGTTACTCGATGATGGCTAGGACGTCGCCGCTGGAGACGGCGGCGCCGACCTCGACGTTGAGCGAGGTGACTTTGCCGGCGCGGTGAGCGGCGATCTCGTTCTCCATCTTCATCGCCTCGATCACGCAGACCAAGTCGCCCTCGGCCACCTCGGCCCCCTGCTCGACGTTGACCTTGAAGACGGTGCCCTGCAGCGGTGCGACCAGCGCCGTGCTCGAAGCGCCGCCGCCACCGCCGGCCTTGCGCTCGCGTTTCGGCGGCTTCCTGCCGGCGGCCGCGGAGCCCGCGCCACCGCCCGCACCGGCCTCGCCGATCACCTTGACGTCGAAGAGCTTGCCCGAGACCTCGACCTTGTAGTCGCGGCTGACCATCTCCGCGCCCTCCTCGGCCTCCGGCGCGGCGATCTCCGCCGGCGCCGTCGACTTCAGCCAGTCGCGGTCCTCCATCAGGTCGCGGCAGGTCTCGCCCTTGGCCCACTGCTCGGTCGCGAGGATCGCTTCGTGGAAGGGGATCAGGGTGGTGAGACCGCCGACCTCGTACTCGCCCAGCGCCCGCAGCATCCGCCGCGTCGCCTTCTCGCGGTCGACGTCCCAGACGATCAGCTTGGCCACCATCGGGTCGTACATCGGCGTCACCTCGGAGCCGGCCTCGACCCCTGAATCGACCCGCACGCCGGGGCCCGAGGGCTCGCGATAGGCCGTGATCGAGCCCGGCGCGGGGGCGAATTTCTTGTGCGCCGCCTCGGCGTTGATCCGGCACTCGATCGACCAGCCGCGCAGCTCGACGTCCTCCTGGGCGATCGAGAGCGCCTCGCCGGCGGCGACCAGGACCTGCTCGCGGACGATGTCGACGCCGCTGACCATCTCGGTCACGCAGTGCTCGACCTGGACCCGGGTGTTCATCTCGAGGAAGAAGTACTCGTCGCCGACCTGCATGCCCTCGATCGTGCCGGCGCCGCAGTAGCCGACGGCGGCGGCCGCGTCGGTGGCGATCTTGCCGATCCGCTCGCGCATCTCCTCGTCGACGTGGGGGCCCGGGGCCTCCTCGATCACCTTCTGGTGGCGCCGCTGGATCGAGCAGTCGCGCTCGCCGAGGTGGATCACGTTGCCGTGCGAGTCGGCCAGGACCTGGACCTCGACGTGGCGCGGGTCCTCGAGGTAGCGCTCGACGTAGACGCGGTCGTCGGAGAAGAACTTCTCGCCTTCGCGGGCGGAGCCCTCGAAGGCCTCCTCGAGGTCGTCCGGCGTCATCGCCACGCGGAAGCCCTTGCCGCCACCGCCGCCGGCGGCCTTGCAGGCGACCGGGTAGCCGGCTTCCTCGGCCTGCTTGCGAGCGGCCTCGACGTCGGCTGCCGGCTCGGTCGCGCCGGGGACGATCGGCACCCCGGCCTCCTGCATGATCTCGCGCGCCTTCGTCTTCGAGCCCATCGCTTCGATCGCCTCCGGGGGCGGCCCGATCCAGGTGATGCCGGCCTCGGCGCAGGCGCGCGCCATGTCGGCGTTCTCGGCGAGGAAGCCGTAGCCGGGATGGATCGCCTCGGCGCCGGCCTCCTGCGCGGTGGCGATGATCTTGGCGATGTTCAGGTAGCTCTCGGCCGGGACCGCGGGGCCGATCAGGAAGGCCTCGTCGGCCTCGCGCACGTGCGGGGCGTCGCGGTCGATCTCCGAGTAGACGGCGACCGAGACGATCCCCATCTCCTTCAGGGTGCGGGCGACCCGGATCGCGATCTCGCCGCGGTTGGCTATCAGCACCTTCTGGAACACGGCGGCGCAGTCTATTCATGCTCGTGGAGGGACGCCGGGGACACCCTCGCCCGAACAGGCGGCCCTTCGGGCCGCCTTGAGTATCCGTCCGTTCGAGGGTGTCCCCGGCGTCCCGACAGGCCGATATAGGCTGCGCCGTCGTGTCATTCATCGAGCTGCAGAGTCATTCGACGGTCTCGGACGGGCAGCTGGGGCCGTCCGAGGTGGTTAGAGAAGCTGCGAAGGCGGGGGTGACGACGCTGGCGCTGACGGATCACGATGCGGTGGCGGGGGTCCCCGAGGCGCAAGCGGCGGCGCGGGAGCTCGGGGTCGAGCTGGTGCCGGCGATCGAGATGTCGTGCGTGCACGAGTACGCCGAAGACCTCCACGTCTGCGGCTACTGGGTCGACCTCGAGAAGATCGCCCCGGCCTGCGAGCGGGCCCAGCGGGAGCGCCGCGAGCGGGCCGGCGAGATCGTCGAGAACCTGCGCCGCGAGGGCTTCGACCTGACCCTCGACGACGCGGTCCGCGAGGCCGGCGCCGCCGACTCGATCGGCCGCCCCCACATCGCCAGGGCGGCCGGCGCCAGCGGCGACCTCGGCCCCTTCTTCGAGGAGTACCTGGTCCCGGGCGCCAAGGCCTTCGTGCCGCGGCGCTGGCCCAGCGCCGCGCAGGCGATCGAGCTGATCCGCGCGGCCGGCGGCGTCGCCGTCATCGCCCATCCCTACTGGGACATCTCCGAGCCCGACCGGGTCGAGGACCTGATCCGCTCGCTCGGCGCCGACGGGGTGGAGACCTTCTACCCGCCGCACACGAGAGAGCAGACCGCCCACCTGCTGGCCCTCTGCGATGAGCTCGGCATGGTCCCGACCGCCTCCTCGGATTACCACGGCCCGACCCACAAGACCTTCTCCAAGTTCCTCGACTACGAGACCTACGGGCTGGGCGAGCCGCGGGTCCCTCCGCGTCCCTAGAAGGGACTAGCGAAACTCGCGTGTGCGACTGGCGAGCGCCGGACCAAGCGGGGCAAGGACGCAGGGAGGCCGAATAGCAGCGCTATTCGGCCTCCCGAGGACGCCGCACCGCGCCGTGTCCGCCGCCGCCAGGCGTGCGCGGGGGTTTCGCTAGTCCCTTCTAGAACGACGACGGCCGCCCGGAGGCGGCCGTCGGGTCCGGGTGCGCCGAGAAGCTAGACCGCGACCGCGGCCGGGATCAGCTCGCGCGACTCGAGGTACTCGAGCAGCTTCGCGGCCGACTCCTCGGGAGTCTCGTTTTCAGTGTCGCAGACCCAATCCGGGTTCTCCGGGACCTCGTAGGGGTCGGAGACGCCGGTGAATTCCTTGATCTCGCCGGAGAACGCTTTCGCGTAGAGGCCCTTGACGTCGCGCTCGGCGCAGGTGTCGACCGAGGCCTTGACGTAGACCTCGATGAAGCGGTCGCCCATCAGCTCGTGGGCCTCGTCGCGGATCTCGGCGTAGGGCGAGATCGCGGCGGTGATCACCGGCACGCCGTTGCGGCTGAGCAGGTCGGCGACGAAGGCGATGCGGCGGATGTTGATGTCGCGGTCCTCCTTCGAAAAGCCCAGCCCTTTGGAGAGGTTTTCGCGGACGATGTCGCCGTCGAGGATCTCCAGCTTGGAGCCGCGCTCGCGCAGCGCCTTCTCCAGATGCCCGGAGATGGTCGTCTTGCCGGCCCCGGAAAGCCCGGTGAACCAGAGGGTGAAGCCTTTCTCACCAGCCATGCTCGTTCAGTCCTCCTTGTAAGCGTCGATCAGGATGTCGGCGACCTCGTCGCGCGAGAACTCGTGCGGCGGCCTTTCGCCATTGCCAAGCATCTCGCGGACCTTGGTCCCCGAGAGGAAGAGGTGCGACTCTTTGTCGTGAGGGCAGGTCTTGCCGGAGGCCAGCCCCTCGCACTCCTCGCACCAGAAGGTGTGCTCGAACATCAGCGGCTCGATCCCGAGCTCGTCGATGTCGATCTCGTCGAAGATCTTCTGCGCGTCGTAGGTGCCGTAGTAGTCGCCGGCGCCGGCGTGGTCGCGGCCGACGATGAAGTGCGTGGCGCCGTAGTTGCGGCGGACGATCGCGTGCAGCACCGCCTCGCGCGGGCCGGCGTAGTGCATCTTCGCCGGCTTCACGCCCAGCACCACCCGGTCGTTCGGGTAGTAGTTCTCCATCAGCACCTCGTAGCAGCGCATCCGCACGTCGGCGGGGATGTCGCCGGCCTTGGTCTTGCCGATCAGCGGGTGGATGAAGAGGCCGTCGCAGGTCTCCAGCGCCGCCTTGGTCAGGTACTCGTGGGCGCGGTGAATCGGGTTGCGGGTCTGGAAGGCGACGATCTTCTTCCAACCGCGGGCCTCGAAGTCGGCCTTGTGCTCGGCCGGCGTCTTGTAGCGGCGCATGAAGGCCTCGTCGTGGTCGGGCAGAGCGTCGACCTCGATCGGGCCGGCGATCATCCGGTTGCCCTCCTCGTAGATCGCGGCGACGCCCGGATGGGCCTCGTCGGCGGTGCCGTAGACCTGCTCGGCCTCGCGCTTGGCGTCGCGCTCCCAGATCTCCTCGACCGTGATCCGGCCCAGCGGCTTGCCTTCGTCGCTGGACAGCTCGACGACGTCGCCGACCTCGCACTCGAGGTCGGTCGCCAGGGTGATCGGGATCGGCCAGTAATCGCCGGCCGCCGTGCGCATGTTCGCGCACACGGACTCCCAGTCGGCGGAGCCCTGGAAGCCGGTCAGCGGCGCGAAACCGCCGTTGCCGATCATCTCGAAGTCCGCCGTGTGGCGCTCGGAAAGGGTCAGGGACAGCTCAGCCATGGTCTCGCTCATCGAAAGATCTCACCAATCGGTCGGGGGAAGGGGTGTCAGGGGCGCGCCGGGGCGCCGTCAGTTGATCCCGCACTCGGTCTTTGCCACGCCGGCCCAGCGGCCGTCGCGCGGCGAGCCACCCGGGCCGACCGGCTGCGTGCAGTGCGTGCAGCCGATCGAGGGGTAGCCGCGATCGTGGAGCGGGTTGTAGGGAAGGTGGTGCTCACGGATGTAGTTCCAGACGTCACGCTCGGACCAGTCCGCGAGCGGGTTCAGCTTCCAGAGGTTGAATTTCTTGTCCCAGCCGAACTTCGGGGTCTTGGAACGAGTGCTGGAATCTCCGCGCCGGACGCCGGCGACCCAGCAGTCTACGGAAGAAAGCGCCCGCCGCATCGGCTCGACCTTGCGCAGGCCGCAGCAGCTGTCGGGGTCGCTCTTCCAGAGCTCGTCGCCGTACTCGGCGGCCTGCTCCTCGAGGGTCAGGTTGTGGAAGCGGTCGAACTCGATCCCCAGCGCCTCCGCCAGCTGGTCGCGGGTCTCGTAGGTCTCGTCGAAGAGGACCTCGGTGTCGAGGTAGAAGAAGCGCGCCTCGGGGTTGATCCGGCTCGCCATGTGGGCGGTGACCGAGCTCGTTTTCTGGAACGAGCAGGCGATGTAGTGCTCGGCCCCGAAGTTCTCGAACATCCACTCCAGCGCCTGCTGGGCGCTGCGGTCCTCGAGCTCGGCAGCCACCTCCTCGTGGTCGAGGTCGGTGATTGTCGGGACGGTCCCGGAAAGGGTGATCGGCGGCGGCTTCATGACCTTTGGCGCGACTAGATCGCGCACTCCCCCTCGCCGCGCTCGACCTTGTAGGGGCTGGAGCGGTTCCAGTCGATGAACTGCTGCATCGTCTCGAGGCTGAACTCGGCCGGCAGGGTCAGGTCCTTGACCGCTGCTTCGAAGCTCTCGGCGCCGGCCCGCTCGGCGAAGTCGTTGAACTCCTCGCCCTCGTTGCGCTCCGCCTCGTAGAGCTTGATCCAGCGCTCGACCGCCTCGGGGGCCCGTTTGGCCGGCAGGCGCGACTTCAGGCGCTTGCCGAAGACCACCTCGCCACCCTCGAAGTTGCCGCCGATGTGCGGGATGTAGGCGGGCATCTGGCGGTCGCCGATTTTCAGCGAGGCGCCGTAGAAGCCGATGTTGGCGATGTGGTGCTGGCTGCAGCCGTTCGGGCAGCCGCTCATTTTGATGTGGATCCGCTTCGTCAGCTCGTCCTCGATCCGCATCGCGTCGACCCGCTCCTTGATCGCCCGGTTCAGGCCCATCGAGCTGGTGATCCCGAGTTTGCAGCTGTCGGTGCCGGGGCAGCTGACGACGTCGCTGATCTCGCGGGCGCCGGCCTCGCCGAGGCCGAGCTCGGTCAGCCGCTGCCAGACGTCGTAGAGCGACTCGTCGCGGACCCAGCGCAGGACGAAGTTCTGCTGCACGGTGCTGCGGGCATGGCCGCCGGTGAACTCGCGCATGATCTGCCCGAGGCCGCGGAACTGCTCCGGGGTGAGGTCGCCGCGGGTGATCTTCACCTCGACGGTGGAGAAGCCCTGCTGCCGCTGGGCCTCGACGTTGCCGTCGAGGAAGCGCTCGAACTCGGTGCGGTCGCCGTTGGGCGAAGCCGCCTGCGGCGGCGCCTTGGGAGCGCTAGCCTCCTCGTCGATGTCGAAGCGCAGGCGCTCGACGTCGAACTCGCGCTCGGCGACCCAGTCGCCCTTGAGCTCCTCGTCGCAGAGCTCGCGGAAGGCATCGATGCCGATCTTGTCGATCAGGACCTTGATCCGGGCGCGGGCGCGGTTGACCCGCAGCCAGTCCTGGCGGTCGAAGATGCGGAGGATCGCCTCGGCCACCATCAGGTAGTCGCCGTTGTCGGCCTCGACGAAGTCGTAGACCGTGGGGGCGACGCGGGCCATGATCGAGGTGCCGCCGCCGACCCGTACCTCGAAGCCCTTGACCCCGTCCCGTTCGCGGGAGATGAAGGCGATGTCGTGGATGCCGGTGATCGCGCGGTCCTCGTCGGAGCCGCTGAAGGCGGTCTTGATCTTGCGCGGCATCAGCTGCGTCGTCGGGTGGCGGACGAAGTAGCGGACGTAGGCGCCGGCGTAGGCGGTCGGGTCGAAGATCTCGTCGGGGGCGACGCCGGCCCAGGGGTCGCCGGTGACGTTGCGGACCGTGTTGCCGCAGCCCTCGCGGGAGGAGAGGTCGGCCTCGGCGATCTCGCGCAGCAGCAGCTCCATGTCGCGCAGCGGCACGTGGTGGATCTGGATGTTCTGCCGGGTGGTGATGTGGCCTTTGTTCAGCGGCGCGTATTTCTCGACCACGCTGGCGAAGGCATCCATCTGCTCCGGGGTGACGCCGCCGAAGGGCAGCTTCACGCGGACCATCTGCACGTCGGGCTGGCGCTGGCCGTAGACGCCCTGTTTGAGGCGGAAGCCGATGAACTGGTCTTCCGGCATCTGATCGGCGAGGAAAGCCTCGGCTTCGTTGTCGAAGTCGTCGAACTCGCGCTCGATGATCGGGATGATGTGCCCGGGGACGTTCTCGTAGGACTCGGGGTTCTCGAGCGAGCCGACCCGGCCCTTGCCCCGCTGCTCCTTGTTCTCGGCTACGGCTACCTCCATGTCGAGGAAAATAGCAAAACCTGACAGGGATTCAGGTATTTACTTGCGCGAAGCCGCGAAACGTGCCTGAGATCAGCTGTGGGACGGTTTTTTCTGGGCCTGGAGAATCGCCGCGGCCTCCCCCGATTCGGCCACGTAGCCGTCGTCGGGCTCCAGCGGCAGGCCGGCCTCCGACCAGCCGACGATCCCCTCGCCCAGCTTCGCGGCGTCGTAGCCGGCCTCGGCCAGCGCCGCGGTCGCCATGGTCGAGCGGTTGCCGCCGCGGCAGTAGAGGACCACCGGGCGGTCCTTGTCGATCTCTCCCGCCCGCTCGGCCAGCTCGGCCAGCGGCAGGTGGGTGGCGCCGGCGATCCGCCCCGCCTCCCACTCGTGGCCTACACGCACGTCGATCAGCTGCGCGCCCTCCTCGATCAGCTTCTGGGCCTGCTCCCGCGTGACCTCTTTCCCCGCCTCGCTCATCAGTCGATGTCCGTTCCCTCGATCAGGAACGCGACCCTGACGTGGGCGCGGTACTCGTCCAGGTTCTCGCCGCGGATCCCGGTCGAGACGATGTCGACGGCGCGGATGTTCCGCAGCGTTCCCTGCGCCTGGCCCAACGCCTGTTTGGCGGCGTCGTCGGTAGACGTTTTCGAGCTCCCGACCAGCTCGATGATTTTCACCACTGCCATCTCGCTCCTCCTTCTGAGTCCTGCACGGTCTGCTTGGCGCCGACCCCTTCGATCAGCGCCGCCCGCTGCCACCGGTCGACCGCCGGGGGGGTGTCCCCCGCGGTCCCTCCGACCTCCGCCTCGAACCGCGCGATCGCCGCCGCCACGGCGGCTGCCTCGTCTCCACTGGCGGTCTTGCGGCCCACGGATCAAGCCTAGTTCACGGCCGCCGCGAGGGTGCGTTGGGCGCGCCTCTGCTCGAGCAGCTCGGCGATCCGCCCAGTCACCGCCCGCGGTTCGCGATCGAGGCGCGGGCCGGTGACTCTGGTCATCTCGACCCCGACCAGCTTCAGGTCCTCCTGGCGGATCCGATCGCGCTCGAAGGCGGCGCGCGATCCGTGCGTCGCGTAGACGTCGAGTTCGACCGCAAAACGCTCCGGCTCCCAATAGGCGTCGAGCTCGTAGCCGGCGACGTTGAAGTTCATCGAAGGGGCCGGCAGGCCGGCTTCCTTCACCAGCCGCAGGAAGCGCCGCTCGAGATTGGAGCGCAGGAAGGCCGGCTCGTCCCGGTAGGTACCCAAGGCTCGGCGCAAGGTGGCGACGCCGGGGTGGTGACCAGCGCGGCCGAGCAGCTCCGAGACGGGGCCCAGGTCGAAGACTCGCAACTCCTCCGCTCGTTCCAGCGCGCCCTCGAGACGACGGGGCGCGAGAGTCGAGGCAAGATCGAGCAGGGTGCGAGGAAGCGCGGTGGCGGGGATCTCGTCGATCGCCGTCATGTCGAGAGCGGGCAGGGCCGCGAAGTGGACGACGAAATCGCGTCTCGCCCGGCGGGCGGTTGGGGCCGAAACGTGAATGGCTTCCGGCTGGGTGCGGAGCAGACCCCACAACCAGCCAGCCGAGAGATAGCTCGCCACCGCGGGACGAGCGGCAAGCACCGCGGCCATGCAACGCCCATGCCAGGTCAGCGGATCATGCCCAACCGCGTAGACCCCGCGACGAATCCTCCGCAACCGTCCAGCCTGGGCTGCCCTGGATGCAGCGTTCCTCGTAAAGCCCAACCTCCCCAGCTGGTGCGTCGACACCACCCCGTGCTGGCGGGTAGCCAGCTCGAACAACGGCAGATACCGTCCCTCCCCTTGCTTTTCGTCACCCATACGGCGACAAAAGGCAAGCGGAGGGGTGGGTTCTCCCCCCGGGGTTGGGGGGTTAGCCGTTGAGGCCGGGGACGGGAGTGCCGGTTTTGACGATCGAGCAGTTGAAGGGCTCGGGGTCGAAGGAGTCGGTGAGGGCGCGGCCGGCGGGCTTGCCGGTGGGCTGCGTGAACCCTTTCCCGTCGCGCTTTTTCGTCGGCGGCTTGCCGACGCCGCACTGGATCGATTTGTCGCGGACGCCGTCGCGGGCGTCGATCACGTCGTCGCCGCCGTTGCCGATGAAGACGTCTTCCCCGGGCTGGCCGAGCATGCTGTTGGCGCGGCCGTCGCCGATCAGCACGTCCCAGTCGAAGGAGCCCTCCATGTCCTCGTCGGTGCGCGAGAGGTGGACGTGCTTGCAGCCCGGGACCGTGGTGATCCAGGCGCTGCGCTTGGGGAAGGAGATGATCAGCAGCCCCGGGTGGGCCTGGGTCTCGGCGAAGGAGGCGTCGTCGCGACCGGGCCCGCCGACCAGGGCGCCACCGGCGCAGCCGCCGCCGGCCGCCAGCAGGTCGCCGTTGCCTTCGCCGTAGAGGTAGGTCGGGCCCGGAAGACCCCCCACCAGCCCGTCGGCGCCGTCGCCGCCGTAGAGGCGGTCGCTGCCGGGCCCCGCCTCGATCAGATCGTCCTCGGGGCCGGCGTGGATCTCGTCGTTGCCGAAGTTGCCGGCGAAGCGGACGCTGCCGACCGCCAGCAGCGACCCTTCGACCCGCAGCTCGTCGTCGCCGGGGCCGAGGTCGGCCATCAGCCAGCGGCCGGGGCCGCCGGCCGGGCAGGAGACCTGGGTGGCGACGTGCGGGGGTCTGGTGCAGCCGGGGCCGATCGCCAGTCCGCCGGCGGCGGTCACCCCGAAGGTCTCGGTCTTTTCGTCGAAGACGACCGTGAACTCGTCGGGGCCGTCGCCGCCGACGATCTCCAGGCCGGCACCGCCGCCCGGAGTCGGGTCGAGCTGCACGTAAGCCGAGCCCTTCGGTGGCCTTTCCCTGCCGCAGGAGGTCGTGCGGCCTTTGGCGCCGGTGCAGCCGTCGGTCCCCTGGCCGCCTTCGAGCGTGTCCGCCCCGCCGCCGCCGACCAGATGGTCGTCGCCGGGGCCGCCGTCGATCGTGTTGGCCTGCTTGCTGCCGATCAGGGTGTCGCGGAAGGCGCTGCCTTCGATGCTCTCGAAGCCGAAGAGCTTGTCGTGACCGTCGCCGAACGCCCGATGCCGGGTCAGCGACGCCCACACGCCGGCGCCCTTGCCGCCGGCGACGTCGGTCGCGAAGGAGGCGATGTCGCCCTTGCCGGCGCCGCCGGACATCCGGTCCCAGCCGTAATCGCCGTGGACCAGGTCCTGGTCGCCGGCGCCGCCGTTGACGATGTCGATCCCGAGGTCGCCGGCCACCTCGTCGCCGGCACCGGGGCCGCCCAGCACCTTGTCGTCGCCGAGGTCGCCGATCGCCCGGTCGCCGCCGCCGGTGCCGCCGTCGACCTCGTCGTTGCCGCGGCCGCCGTGGATCAGATCGGCGCCGGGGCCGCCGCAGAGCAGGTCGTTGCCGAGGCTGCCGTAGATCGTGTCGTCGCCCTTGCCGCCCCAGATCACGTCACGGCCGGGGGTCCCCTGGATCACGTCGTCGCCGTCGGTGCCGACGATCTTCGCCTGGCGCCCGTCGCACCGCGGCGCTTCGATCTCGTCGTTCTGCGCGGTGGCGCCCAACGCGTCGCCGACGAAGAGCAGCGCGATCAGCGCCGCTAGCACCATGGCTGCTCTCATGGCCGGATTGTTCGACGCCGGGTCGAGTAAGCCTTGCCGGTCACCAGAAAGCTCAGGCGCTGCGGATCAGCTTCTTGTTGACGAACTCGTCGGCGCCGTAGCGGCCGAGCTCGCGGCCGAAGCCGGAGCGCTTGAAGCCCCCGAACGGCAGCTCGGGGCTGTCGGCGCCGACCAGGTTGACGTAGACCATCCCGGCTTCGATCCGGTCGGCGACACGATCGGCCTGCTCCTTGTCGGTGGTCATCACGTAGGAGCCGAGGCCGAACGGGGTCTGGTTGGCGAGCTCGACCGCCTCCTCCTCGGAGCCGACCTTGTAGACCTGCGCCACCGGGCCGAAGAACTCTTCCTGGGAGGCCTCGTCGCCGGGCTCGATCCCGGTGAGGATCGTCGGTTCGAAGTAGTTGCCGTCGCGCTTGCCGCCGACCACGACCTCGGCGCCGTTCTCGATCGCCCGCTTGACCTGGTCCTCGAGCCGATCGGCCGCGGTCTCCGAGGAGAGCGGCCCCACCGCGGTGTCCTCGGCCGTGGGGTCGCCCGGCTTGGCTTCGCCCAGCTTCGCGGTGAACTTCTCGAGGAAGTCGTCGTAGAGGTCGTCGACGACGATGAAGCGCTTGGCGGCGTTGCAGGACTGACCGGTGTTGTCGAGCCGCGCTTCGGCCGCCGCCTCCGCCGCCCCGTCGAGGTCGTCGCTGCCGAGCAGGATGAACGGGTCCGAGCCGCCGAGCTCGAGCACGACCTTCTTCAGGTTGCGCCCGGCGACCTCGGCGACGGCGGCGCCGGCCCGCTCGGAGCCGGTGACCGAGACGCCGTGCACCCGCGGGTCGGCGATCGCCCACTCGATCTGCTCGTTGGTCGCGTAGATGTTCTGGTAGGCGCCCTCGGGGAAGCCGGCGTCCTCAAAGATCCGCGCCATCGCCTCGGCCGATTCCGGGCACTGCGGCGCGTGCTTGAGCAGGATCGGGTTACCGATTACGAGATTCGGCCCGGCGAAACGGGCCACCTGGTAGTAGGGGAAGTTCCACGGCATGATCCCGAGCAGGACGCCGAAGGGGCTGCGGCGGATCAGCGCCGTGCCCTCGCCGCCGAGCAGCTCGATCGGCTCGTCGGCCATCAGATCCTCGGCGCTGTCGGCGTAGAAGCCGTAGATTTCGCCGGCGAAGTCGACCTCTATCAGCGCCTGCTCGATCGGCTTCCCCATCTCGCGGACGATGATCTCGGCCAGCTGCTGGCGCCGCTCGGAATGCAACTCGCCGACCTTGCGCACCAGCGCCGCGCGCTCGGCCACGGTCGAGGAGCGGGACCAGGTCCGCGAAACCCGGTCGGCGCGGTCGATCGCGGCGCGGAGCTCGGCGTCGCCGATCTCCGGGTACTCCTTGATCCGCTCGCCGGTGGCTGGGTTTACTACCGCGTAAGTGCTCATCAGCTTTCTCCCTGTGAAGGCCTCATTTTAAAGTCCGTTCGAGGTCGAGGGCCTCCTCGACCGGTACGTAGTCCATACCCACCCCCTCGGCCACCGCCGGGTGCGTGACCTTGCCGCCGGCGACGTTGACGCCGAGCCGCAGCCCGGGGTCGCGGCGGATCGCCGCGGCGACGCCGTGGTCGGCCAGCGCGATCGCGTACGGCAGCGTCGCGTTGGTGAGGGCCTTGGTCGCCGTGATCGGCACCGCGCCGGGCATGTTGGCGACGCAGTAGTGGACGATCCCGTCGACCTCGAAGGTCGGCTCGCGATGGGTGGTCGGCCGCGAGGTCTCGAAGCAGCCGCCCTGGTCGATCGCGACGTCGACCAGCACCGCGCCGGGCTTCA
>Ga0070691_10000009_pt1 | contig 58678 bp, 58 predicted proteins | sample KBSK1101metaG_FD_64673 | JGI IMG/M metagenome (GOLD analysis project Ga0070691, IMG submission 64673) | Corn, switchgrass and miscanthus rhizosphere microbial communities from Kellogg Biological Station, Michigan, USA - KBS K1-10-1 metaG | ecosystem: Host-associated > Plants > Roots >... | reverse complement strand
TAGACGTAGCCGGCGTCGATCAGCTCCGGCATCTGCCGGTAGAGGAAGGTGAGGACCAGGGTGCGGATGTGGGCGCCATCGACGTCGGCGTCGGTCGCCATCACGATCTTGTGGTACCTGGCGTCCTCGATGTCGAACTCGTCGTGGACGCCGGTGCCGATCGCCGTGATCAGCGCCTGGATCTCGTTGTTGGCCAGGACCTTGTCGATGCGGCTCTTCTCGACGTTGATGATCTTGCCGCGCAGCGGCAGCACCGCCTGGGTGTTGCGGTCGCGGGCCTGCTTGGCCGAGCCGCCGGCGGAGTCTCCCTCGACCACGAAGATCTCGGCCAGGCTCGGGTCCTTGACCGAGCAGTCGGCGAGCTTGCCGGGCAGGGTCGAGTTCTCCAGCGCCGACTTGCGGGTCAGGTCGCGGGCTTTACGAGCCGCGGCCCGCGCCCGCGAGGCGTCGATCGCCTTGCTGATCACGCGGCGGGCGTCGGCCGGGTTCTCCTCGAGGTACTCGCCCAGCTTGCGGTTGACGGCCTCCTCGACCAGACCGCGGATCGGCGGGTTGCCGAGTTTGGTCTTGGTCTGGCCCTCGAACTGGGGGTCGTGCAGCTTGACCGAGATCACCGCGGTCAGGCCCTCGCGCACGTCCTCGCCGGCGAGATTGTCGTCCTTCTCTTTCAGCAGCCCTTTGTTGCGGGCGTATGCGTTCAGCGTCCGCGTCAGCGCCGCCCGGAAACCGGAGAGATGGGAGCCGCCCTCGTGGGTGTTGATGTTGTTGGCGAAGCTGAAGATCGACTCCTGGTAGGAGCTGTTCCACTGCATCGCCACCTCGACCGCGCCCTCCTCTTTGCTGCCCTCGAAGTAGATGACCTTCTTGTGGACCTCGTCCTTGTTCTCGTTCAGGTAGCGGACGAAGTCCTCGATCCCGCCCTCGTACTGGAAGGCGACGCTGTTGGTCTCGCCGCGCTCGTCGACCAGCTCGATCTTGAGGCCGCGGGTGAGGAAGGCGGTCTCGCGCAGGCGCTCGGCCAGAGTCTGGAAGTCGAAGCCGATCTCTTCGAAGATCTCGAGGTCGGGGAGGAAGGTGATCTTGGTCCCGTGCTCCTTGGTCGCCTCGCCCTTGCCGAGCTCGGTCATCGGTTTGCCGCGCTCGTAATCCTGCGACCAGACGTGGCCGTCGCGGCTGATCTGCAGGTGCAGGCGCTCGGAGAGGGCGTTGACGACCGAGACCCCGACCCCGTGCAGCCCGCCGGAGACCTTGTAGCCGCCACCGTCGCCGAACTTGCCGCCGGCGTGCAGGACCGTCAGCACGACCTCGGCCGCCGGGCGCTGCTCTTTCTCCATGATCCCGACCGGGATCCCGCGGCCGTCGTCTTCGACCGTGCAGCTGTTGTCCGGATGGAGGACGACGCGGACGCTGTCGCAGTGACCGGCGAGGGCCTCGTCGACCGAGTTGTCGACGACCTCGTAGACGAGGTGATGGAGGCCGCGGGGGCCGGTCGAGCCGATGTACATGCCGGGCCGTTTGCGGACCGCTTCGAGGCCCTCGAGGACGGTGATGTCCTCGGCGCCGTAGGAGGCGGAGGTGGCGCCGGTGGCTTTCTTCTCAGGCAATGAGTCCCTTCCGATTGACACAGAAAACCCCGACGCCTGGAGCCGCGCTCCACACAGGTCGGGGCGTGATGCGAGTTGCCATAAGAATACCAGTTGAGCACTGCGGAATGCCGGCCGACATTTAACGTTTTCCCTGCAAATCGTGAATAAAGTGAGTCTAGAAACGATCGCGGTTGACACGAAAGCGCAGGGCTGAGGGCGCCCGCTCCCCCAGCTCGCTCCGCAGCCGCTGCAAAAGCTGCTCCTGCATCAGGTCCAGCTCCTGCGCCCAGACCGAGTCCGCGCACTCGATCGTCAGCGTCCCGGCGCGCTCGGAGACCGGCTCGGCGACCGCCGCCAGCTGCTCGCCGGCGATCCCCGCCCAGGCCGCCTGCACCGCCGCCAGCCCGGTCCGCGGCGCGGCGCGGTCGAGCGCCGCGCGGAACGCGGTCGCGGCCTGGCGCGGCGCCCGGCGGCGGCTCACGCCGCGCTCGCGATCGCTTCCGGCCGCGGCGGCATCCGCACGATCGAGCTCAGCGCCGGGCCCGTCAGCGACTCTTCGTCGGCGGCGGTGATCAGCGCCTGCCCACCGTCGTCGAGGCGGCGCACCAGGCGCTCGCGGCGGCCGGGGTCGAGCTCGCTCATGACGTCGTCGAGCAGCAGCAGCGGCGTCACCCGCCGCGCCGCCAGCAGCACCTCGCGCTCGGCGAAGAGCAGGGCCAGCAGCGCCGCCCGCTGCTGGCCCTGCGAGCCGTAGCGGCGCAGCGAGCGCCCGCCGGCGTCGAGCTTGAGCTCGTCCAGGTGCGGGCCCCAGGAGCCGCGGCCGAGGCGGACGTCCTGCTCGCGCCGCTGCTCGAGCCCGGCGCGGATCTCCTCCTCCGACCCCTCGGCCCGCGGCGCGTACTCGATGCTGGCGCCGCCCTCGAGGCCGAGCTCGGCGGCGGTGGCGGCGAAGGGCCCGCCGAGCTCGGCGACCGCCTCCGCCCGCGAGGCGACCAGCGGCGCGGCGGCGGCGGCCAGGCCGGCGTCCCAGACGTCGAGGTCGGCGGCGTTGCCGAACCCGGCGGCCAGGCGCGAGAGCAGCGCGTTGCGCTGGGCCAGCGCCTGTCCGTAGCGCTTGCGCAGCTCGCCGCGGGACGGCCAGCGGGCGGCGGCGAAGCCGTCGAGGTGGGCGCGGCGCTCCCCCGGCGGGCCCTTGACCAGGGTCAGCCGGTCGGGCGCGAAGACCGCCACCGGCGGGCGGGCACGGGCGATGGTGGCCGGATCGGCCGGGCTGCCGTCGAGCAGGTGGCGGCGGCCTTCGGCCCTGCTCACCGAGGCCAGCAGGCGGCGCTCGAGCCCGTCGCCGTCGCGCACCGTCGCCTCCGCCCGCGCCAGCGAGCCGCCGAAGGGGATCAGGTCGCGGCGGTCAGAGGTGCGGAAGCTGCGGCCGGTGAGGGCGAAGTAGAGCGCCTCGACGAGGTTGGTCTTGCCGGCGCCGTTGGGGCCGACGACGCTGACGATGCCGGGCTCGAGCTCGACCCGGACCCGGTCGAGGCTACGTAGCGGCCTCGCCTCGATCGCGGTGACGAGCACCGGCCACCTCAGACGTTGAGCCGGATCGGCATCACCAGGTAGCGGAAGTCTTCGCCCTCGACCGGCTGCAGCAGCCCGGGTCGCAGCGGCGAGATCAGTCGCAGCAGCACCTCCTCGCCCTCGACGCTCTCGATCCCCTCCTTGAGGAACTCCGGGTTGAAGCCGATCTCCAGCGGCTCCCCCTCGAAGGCGGCCGGCATCGTCTCCTCGGCATCGCCGACGTCCGGCGTCTCGGCGGCGACGGTCAGCTCGCCGGGCGCGAACGAGAGCCGCAGCGGCGCGTTGCGCTGGGCCAGCTGACTGACCCGGCGGGTGACTTCGAGGAAGTCGCCGCGCGGAAGTCGCACGTCGTGCTCGTAGGACTCCGGCAGGAGCTGTCGAAAGTTGGGGAACTGGCCCTCGATCAGCCTCGTCGTGAGGACGATCGCCCCTGCCTGAAATACGGCCTGGTTGGGGAGCAGCGAGACCGTCGCCTCCTCGACCGCCTCGGAGGAGAGGATGCGACCGAGCTCGCGCAGCGCCCGGGCCGGGATGTTGGCGTCGATCTCGCCGCCGAGATCGCTCTCCAGCTCGGTCCGCTTCACCGCCAGCCGGTAGGAGTCGGTCGCGACCATGGTCATCTCGGTGCCGCTGGCGGCGACGAAGACGCCGGTCAGGACCGGGCGCATGTCGTCGCGCGAGGCGGCGCGGGCGACGAGGTCGATGCTGGCGCCGAGCTGCTGGGCGGGGATCTTCAGGCCCGGCGCCGCGCCCGGCTCCGGCAGCTTCGGGAAGTCCTCGGCGGGGAGGACGCGCAGATGGAAGCTGGAGCTGCCGCTGCGGATCTCGACGTCGTGCTCGGCCTCGCGCAGCTCGATCTCCACCGTCGGGTCGGCCAGCGAGCGCGCGACCTCCGCCAGCAGTCGTCCCGGCAAGAGGACCGAGCCCTCGGCCCCGACCTCGGCGTCGAGGCTGGTCTGGAGGCCCATGTCGAGGTCGGTGGCGGCGAGGGTGACCCGCCCCTCCGCCGCGGTGAGGAGGACGCCGGAGAGGGCCTGCGTCGCGGCGCGGGTGGAAACGGCCCTGGAGACGATCGAGAGCTTGGAGACGAGATCTTCGCGTTTGGTCGTGAGCTTCAAAGAGGTGATTGCCTTCTTAAGTTGGGTTAGGGCTTGTTGAAAATGCCGCGGGCGCGGAGGAAACGGCGCCGTGAGGCGGTTTCGGCCCTGTGGAGGCAGCTGTGGAAGCTAGCGATTCTTGCAGCGCCATCGGCCGTCAGCCCCGATCTCCAGTGGGGTTGTGGATAGCGCCGCGCAGATCCTCGACCCGGCCGGCGAGCTCGGGATCGGCGGCGAGGCCGGCCTCGACCCGGCGCAGCGAGTTGAGCACGGTGGAGTGGTCGCGCCCGCCGTAGAGACGGCCGATCTGGGGCAGCGAGAGCTCGGTCAGCTCGCGGGTGAGGAAGATCGCGACCTGGCGGGCGCGCAGCGGGGTGGCGGCGCGGCTGGAGCCGATCAGCTCGGCGCGGGAGATGCCGAAGGCCTCGGCCACGCGCTGCTGGATCTCCTCGACCGAGGTCGCCTGGGCGGAGCGGCCGCGGGGGATGACCTCGGCGATCAGCTCGCTGCTGAGCGGCCGCGCCATCAGCGAGGCGTGGGCGAGCACGCGAGTGAGGGCGCCGCGCAGCTGCCTGACGTTGGCGTCGATCCGCTGCGCCAGCTCGCCGAGCGCGTCGGCGTCGGCGATCTCCACGCCGGCCTCCTGGACCAGGTGGCGCAGCACGGTCAGCCGCGTGGCCAGGTTGGGTGGCTCGACGGCGATGGTCAGCCCCCACTCGAAGCGGTCGCGCAGGCGCGAGGCAAGCGTGGAGAGCTCGCTGGGGATGCGGTCGGCCGAGAGCACCAGCTGGCTCCCTGACTCGTAAAGGGCGTTGAAGGTGTGGAAGAACTCCTCCTCGGTCGCCGGCTTGCCCTCGAGGAACTGGACGTCGTCGATGAGGAGGACGTCGATGTCGCGGTAGCGGGCCTTGAAGGCGTCGGCGCCGGCCGACTTGAGGGCGCCGACGAACTCGTTGGTGAACGACTCGGCGGTCGTATAGCGGACGCTGAGGCCGGGGGCGTTGTCGCCCAGGTAGTTGGCGATCGCGGCGAGCAGATGGGTCTTGCCGAGCCCCGGGGGGCCGTGGAGGAAGAGCGGGTTGTAGGCCTCGGAGGGGGCCTCGGCCACGGCCAGGGCGGCGCCGTGGGCGAGCCGGTTGCCGCCGCCGATGACGAAGCGGTCGAAGGTGTAGCTCGGGTTTAGCTCAGCCTCTTCGCCGCCCACCGAATCTACCGCCGTGCCCGTCCGCTCGGCGGTGAAGGCGACCTGGCGCAGCGGCGTCTCGATCGCGGCGAGAGCCTGGCCGATCAGGCTCGAGTAGCGCCGCTCGGCCCAGGCCCGGATCCCCTCGGGACCGGTCAGGTAGAGGGTGTCGGCGTCGGCGCCGACCGCCTGCAGCGGCTCCAGCCAGAGGCGGAAGGTCGACTCCGGGACCGAGGCCCGCAGGCGCTCGCGGGTCGCTCGCCAGATGGCGTCGAGCTCTTGTCGGGAGGAGTCATCTGGCACCTGGCCGGCGACCATAGCGGCGTGCCTGGGCACGCATCCCCGGCCCCCCGCAAATCCCGTGGAAAAGATTTCCGGGCCTCGTCCGTATACTTCCGCCGGCATGAAGCGCACCTATCAACCGAAGAAGCGGAAGCGCGCGAAGACGCACGGATTTCGAGCGCGGATGAGCACCCGCGGTGGCCGCGCGATCCTCAAGCGACGCCGGCGCAAAGGGCGGAAGCGCCTCACTCCTTAGATGGCGCCGAAGCGACGGCGCCTCTCGCGAAGCGGTGAGTTCGACCGCGTCTACCGCGACGGTTCATCCCATGCGACCCGCTACCTCGTTCTCTATACCTTCCCTCGCGGTGACGAGGAGCGTGAGGACGTGAGGCTGGGCGTGTCGGTGAGCCGCAAGGTCGGCGGCTCGGTCGAGCGCAACCGGGTCAAGCGGGCGCTGCGCGAGGCTTTCTGGAGCCTTTCCGAGCGGCTGCCGGAGCGGCACGACTTCGTCATCGTCGCCCGCTCGGAGATCGGCGAGCTGATCGAGCGCGAGGGCAGCCCCGGTGTGGCGAAGAACCTCGAAGAGGCACTGGCCGGGGGGCGTTCCACGTGAAACGGGTCTTCCTGGCGCCTATCCACGCCTACCAGCGCTGGGTCTCGCCCTCGCGGCCGCGCCACTGCCGCTACGAGCCGACCTGCTCCGCCTACGCGACCGAGTCGATCGAGCGCTTCGGAATCCTCCGTGGCGCCCTGCTCGGCGCCTGGCGCCTGCTCCGCTGCAACCCCTTCAGCCACGGCGGCTTCGACCCGGTCCCGGATCGCTTCACCCTGCGCACCGGGCCCGTCGACCCGGCCGAGTACCACGGTGAGGCGCACGTCTGATGCTGCCGCTCGGATTCCAGCTGGCGCCGCAGTTCCTGGTCGACATCGCCGACGAAATCCTCGTCTTCTTCCACGACTCGGTCGGCCTCTCCTGGGGCGGGGCGATCATCGCCCTGACGATCTTCGTCCGCGCGCTGCTGATCCCGCTCACCTACAAACAGCTGAAAGGGATGCGGGCGCTGCAGGCGCTGCAGCCGCAGATCAAAGAGATCCAGGCCAAATACAAAAACGACAAACAGCGCATGCAGCAGGAGATGATGCGCTTCTACCAGGAGAACAAAGTCAACCCCTTTGCCTCCTGTATCCCACTGATCGCGCAGCTGCCGGTCTTCATCACCCTCTTCTACGTGCTCCAGCACGACCTCCGCTTCGACATCTGCGGCCAGACCGCGAAAGTCTGCAGCGAAGTGCCGCCGGGCAACTGGGGCGAGAGCTTCCTCTTCATCCCCGACCTGACCGCGAAGGCCGAGGGCAGCGTCCTGATCGTGCTGCTGGTCCTCTACGTCGGCACCCAGCTGATATCCGGCCTGGTGATGTCGGTCACCGCCGACAAAAGCCAGCGCACGATGATGTTCCTGCTGCCGCTGATCTTCGTCCCCTTCATCATCAGCTTCCCCGCCGGGCTGATCCTCTACTGGATCACGACCAACATCTGGACGATCGGCCAGCAGTACACGATCCAGAGGCTGATCCCGATGCCGGTGGCGGCGACGCCTGAGGGCGCGGCCGCGATCGCGGCGACCAAACCTCCGCCTCCGCCTCCGAAAAAGAAGAAGAAGCGGCGCTAGGGCGGTGGTGGGAGGGGGACGGATACCCTTCTTCACTTAACTTTTTCGAGATGGGCAGCTGGCTCTCCGCCGGCCGCGCCGGCGAAAAAGTACAAGACGTTTCGAGGGGTATCCGTCCCCCTCGAATCGCCGCCTCGCGCTTGGGTGGTTTGGCCTCAGCCCTTGGGGCGCTTCTTGGCGATGCCGGGGTTACGGGGAAGGTTCGCCGGGGTCGGGCCGGACTTGCGGATGACGTGGAGGTGACGGTGGCGGCTGCCGGCGCGGTTGCCGACGTCGAGGATCGACTCGGGGCTCATCGCCAGCGCCTCGGCGGCGTTGGCTAGCTGCTCCTCTTCCTCCTCGTCGCGCTTGCCCTTCCAGGCTATGAGCACGCCATCTGGCTTCAGAAGCGGGGATGCGAGCTCGGCCAGGGTCGAGAGCCGGCCCACCGCGCGGGCGGTGACGACGTCGTAGGCCTCGCGCCCGGCGCCCGCGGCGTGGTCCTCCGAGCGGATGTCGAGCACGGTGGCGTTGGCGATCCCCGCCGCCTCGATCGCCCTGTTCATGAAGGCGCACTTGCGGCTGACCGACTCGATCAGGTCGACCTCGGCGCCCGGCAGGGCGACCGCGAGGGCGAGGCCCGGGAAGCCGGCGCCGGCGCCGACGTCGGCGACGCGATCCGCGGCGGCCAGCTCCCCGACCTCGAGCCCGCTGAGGCTGTCGGCGACGTGGACCCGCCAGGCCCGCTCGTCGACCACCGAGCTGACCGAGGCCCGCTCCGCCGCCAGCAGCTCGAGCACGGCGCCGAGCGCCCGCCGCTGGCGCGGGTCGAGCCGTGCCGTTGGGTCGGGGCTCACTCCGCGACTAGCGGGGCGACGATGACGCAGCGGCGGGGCTCGTCGCCCTCGCTGTAGGTCTCGACCCCGGCCCGCTCTTTGAGCCGCTCGTGGACGACCCGGCGCTCCTGGGCGCTCATCGGGTCCATCTCGACGATGCTGTTGCTGCTCAGCGCCTGCTCGGCGGCGCGGTCGGCGCGGCTCTCGAGCGTCTCGCGCCGACGATCGCGGTAGCCGGCGGCGTCGACGATGACCCGCTTGCGCTCGCGCAATCCGCGAAAGGCGGCCTGGTAGCAGAGAAGCTGCAGAGCGTCGATCGTCTGACCGCGTTTGCCGATCAGCAGGCCGTAGTCGTCCTCGCCCTCGACCGCGGCGGCGATGCGGTCCTCGTCCTCGTCGATCTCCACCTCGCCGTCGAGGTCGAGCTCGTCCAGGACGCCCTCGACGAGCTCGCGCACCCGCTCCGCGGGCTCCTGGGGCCAGTCGGCAGTCTCGCTCACCGGGGGCAGGCTATCCGACCTCTCGCCACTGCGCGCGGGCAACTAAGGTGGCCGCGACATGGGCACGGTCTATGCGGTGGCGAATCAGAAGGGCGGGGTCGGGAAGACGACGACCGCCGTCAACCTCGCCTCCTGTGTGGCCGCGGGCGGCGAGCAGACGCTGCTGGTCGACCTCGACCCCCAGTGCAACGCGACCGTCGCGCTGGGGGGCGGGCGCGAGATGCACCCCTCCTCCTACGACTGCCTGACCGGCGACGTCTCGGTCGCCGCCGCGGCGCGGCCGGCCGGGCCCGACAACCTCTGGCTGGTGCCGGCCAGCCGCGACCTCGCCGGCGCCGCGGTGGAGCTGCCGCGGATCGACGGCTCCGAGACGCGCCTGCGCGAGCGCCTGGGGCCGGTGCGCGAGCGCTTCGCCGTGACCCTGCTCGACTGCCCGCCGGCCCTGGGCCCGGTCAGCGTCAACGCCCTCACCGCCGCCGACCGCGTGGTCGTCCCGGTCCAGGCCGAGTACCTGGCGCTAGAGGGGCTGGTCCAGTTCCTCGAGACCCTGGGCCTGATCCGCCGCGAGCTCAACCCTGGGCTCGAGGTCGCCGGGCTGCTGATCACCATGCACGACGAGCGCACCCGCCTCGCCCGCGACGTCGAGTCGGAGCTGCGCCAGCACTTCCCCGGCATGGTTTTCGAGACGGTGATCCCGCGCAGCGTCCGAGTCGCCGAGTCGCCGAGCTATGGTCTGCCCGTGACCGAGCACGCACCCTCCTCGCGCGGCGCCACCGCCTACCGGGCCCTGACCAGGGAGCTCGCCGCCCGTGGCTAGCGGCACCAGGCGCGGGATCGGCCGCGGCCTCTCGGCGATCCTGCCGGAAGCCGGCGAGGACGGCGCCGGCGAGCTGCGCGAGCTGCCGGTCGGCCTGATCAAGCCCAACCCCGGCCAGCCGCGGACCAAGTTCGACCCCGAGGCGCTCTCGGCCCTGGCCGAGTCGATCGCCGCCAGCGGCGTCGTCCAGCCGCTGCTGGTCCGCCCCCTCCCCGACGGCAGCTACGAGCTCGTCGCCGGCGAGCGCCGCTGGCGCGCCGCCCAGGAGGCCGGCCTCGAGCGGGTCCCGGCGGTGGTCCGCGATCAGGCCGAGGCCGAGCGGCTGCAGGCGGCGCTGATCGAGAACATGGTCCGCGAGGACCTCAACCCGGTCGAGGAGGCGCGCGCCTGCGCGGCCCTGATCGAGGACCTCGGGCTCTCCAAAGAGGACCTCGCCCGCCGCGTCGGCCGCAGCCGCCCCGCCGTCTCCAACCTGATCCGGCTGCTGGAGCTGCCCGACGAGACGCTGGAGCTGCTGGAGACCGGCGAGCTCAGCGAGGGCCACGGCAAGGCTCTGCTCGGCGCCGCCGGCAACGACGTCCGCCGCCGCCTCGCCCGCGACGCCGTGCGCGGCGGTTGGTCGGTGCGCGAGACCGAGAACAGGGTCCGGCTGGCTGGCCAGCCAAAGGCGAGGCCGAAACGAGCGCAGCTGGACCCCGAGCAGGCCGCCGCCTTCGAGGCCACCGCCGACGCGCTGGAGACGGCGCTGGGCCATGAGGTGGCGGTGCGGCCGAAGGGGGAGGGGGTCGCCGTCGAGCTCCGTTTCGAGCGCCTCGACGAAGCCGCGGCGCTGGCCCGCCGCCTGCGCAAGCGCGGCCGCTGAGCCACGCCCGGAAGCCTCCGGCCCGCCGCCGCTATCATCGCCGGCCGCGGGCGATTAGCTCAGTTGGTTAGAGCGCGTCTCTGATAAGGACGAGGTCCCTGGTTCGAATCCAGGATCGCCCACTCGCCCGACCTATACTTGGCCGTCCACCACGGTCGGGAGCCCCCTAGTGCAGCAGATGCAGATCTACGGCGTCAGCTTCGACATGGTCGGCAAGCAGCCGATCGTGCTGCTGAAGACCGTCGACGGAAACCGGTTCCTGCCGATCTGGATCGGCCACCCCGAGGCGGCGGCGATCCTGATGAAGCTGCAGGGCGCCTCGACGCCGCGGCCGATGACCCACGACCTGCTCTCCGACATGCTCGAGCAGCTCGACGCCAAGTGCGAGCGGGTCGCGGTGACGGAGCTGCGCGACAACACCTTCTACGCCTCGATCACGGTCTCGATCAACGGCTCCGAGGTCGAGATCGACTCGCGCCCCTCCGACGCCCTCGCCCTCGCGGTCCGCGTCTCGGCCCCGATCTTCGCCGCCGAGGACGTGATCGAGGAGTCGGCGATCGAGTTCGAGCACGAGGTCGAGGACACGGAGGAGGTCGTCGACAAGTTCAAAGAGTTCCTCGACGAGGTGACCCCGGAAGACTTCGCCAAGGGCGAGGACGGCTAGGCGACGGCGGGCTCGAGCGCCAGCTCGAGGATGCGCTCGACCAGCCGCTCGAAGGACATCCCGGCCGCCTCGGCGGCCTGAGGGAGGAGGCTGGTGTCGGTGAGGCCCGGGATCGCGTTTGCCTCCAGCACCCGCGGCCCGTCGGCGCCGAGGATCAGGTCGACGCGGGCGAAGCCCGAGCAGCCGAGCGCGCGGTAGGTCGCCAACGCCACCTCGGCCACCTCGGCGCGCTGGGCCTCGTCGAGCTCGGCCGGGCAGACGAAGCGGGTCCGCCCGATCTCGTAGCGGGCTTCGAAGTCGTAGCTGTCGCCCCGCTCGGGGATCGCCTCGACGATCGGCAGCGCCTCGTCGCCGAGCACGCTGACCGCCAGCTCGCGGCCGCCGACGAAGCGCTCGAGCACGACCCGGTCGTCGTAGCTGAAGGCGGCGACCAGGGCCTGCGGCACCTCGCCCGCGGCGGCGGCGAACTTGACCCCGAGCGAGGACCCGCCCCGGCTCGGCTTGACGACCAGCGGGAAGCCGAGCGCCCCCTCGAGCCGGCCGAGCGCGTCGGCGGCGCCGAGCTCGCGGAAGGCGGTCTGGCTGAAGGCGAACCAGTCGGGGGTCGGCAGCCCGGCCTCGCGGATCGCGTGCTTGGCCTGGGACTTGTCCATGCAGCGGGCGCAGGCGGCGGCGCCGGGCCCGGTGAAGGGGATGCCGAGGACCTCGAGCAGCTCCTGCGCGGTCCCGTCCTCGCCGCCGATCCCGTGCATGGCGACGAAGGCGACGTCCGGCGCCTCGGCCTCGAGCCGCTTGACCAGGTCGGCGCCGACGTCGAGCGCGACCACCCTGTGCCCGAGCCGCTCGAGCGCGTCCTCGACCCGCGCCCCCGAGCGCAGCGAGACCCCGCGCTCCAGCGAGCGGCCGCCCTTGAGCACGGCGACCTTCACGCCGACCCCCCGCCGGCCTTGCGGAACGGGAGCACGTCGGCGCCGTCGGGATCGGCCGCCCGCGCCGGCGCCGCCTCCTCTCCGGTCAGCGCCCGGTACAGCTCGACCTGCTCGGAGATCACGGCGCCGATCCGGCGCACCCCCTCGCGGATCTCCGACTCGGTGACGCCGGAGAAGTTGAGCCGCATCGAGTTGCGCCCGCGCTCGTCGATGTAGGCGGCCTGGCCGGGGACGAAGGCGACGTCGGCGCGCAGCGCCTTCGCCAGCAGGTCGCCGGTGTCGATGTACTCGGGCAGGGTCGCCCAGATGAAGAGCCCGCCCTGCGGCTCGGTCCATGTCGCCGCCGCCGGGAAGTGCTCGGCTAGCGCCGCCAGCATCGTGTCGCGGCGCTCGCGGTAGAGCTCGACCAGGTCGGCGACGTACTGGCGCCAGCGCCCTTCGGCGAAGTACTCGCGGACGAAGTACTGGGTCAGGGTCGAGGTGCAGAGGTCGGCCGCCTGCTTGCCGAGCACGATCTTCTCCATCACCGGCGGTGGCGCCACCGCCCAGCCGAGGCGGATGCCGGGGGAGAGGATCTTCGAGAAGGTGCCGACGTAGACGACGAAGTCGCCGCCGTCGAGCTGGTAGAGCGGCGGCAGCGGCTCGCCGCCGTAGCGCAGCAGGCCGTAGGGGTTGTCCTCGATCACCAGCAGCTCGTGCAGCCGCGCCAGCTCGACCAGGCGCCGGCGCCGCGGCAGCGACATCGTCACCCCGGCCGGGTTCTGGAAGCTCGGCACCGAGTAGACGAACTTGGGCCGGCGCCCTTCCCCGCGCAGGCGCTCCAGCAGCAGCTCGAGCTCGTCGACCAGCATCCCGTCCTGGTCGCACTCGACCTGGATCACCTCGGCCTGGTAGCTGCAGAAGACCGGGACCGCGCCGGGGTAGGTCGGGGCCTCGCAGATGACGACGTCGCCGGGGTCGACCAGCGTCTTGCAGATCAGGTCGATCGCCTGCTGGCCGCCGGTGGTGACGATCACGTCGTGGGGGTCGACCAGCATCCCCTCCGCGCCCATCACCTCGACGATGCAGTCCTTGGTCTCCTCGAAGCCCTCGGTCGGGCCGTACTGCAGCGCCTCGGCCGCCGACTCCTGGGCGATCCGGGTCATCTGCGCGGCGAAGCTCTTGGGCGGGAAGGTCGAGGTGTCCGGGAGGCCGCCGGCGAGCGAGATCACTTCCGGCCGCGCCGTGATCGCCATCAGGTCGCGCATCGCCGAGGAGCGCATCACTGTCGTCCGCTCGGCGAAGAGCCCGGCGTAGCGCTCGAGGTCGCGGGTGCTGGTGTGGGCGCGCCGGCGGTGGGGCGGTGGCGGGACCTCGCTCATGCAGGGAAGTGTGGCGGATCGACGCCGGGGCGCCCGGGAGGTTAGGTTTTCGCACGTGGACTTTCTGACCGAGGCAGGCATCGGCATCGCGATCGGCATGCTCGCCGGCACCACCGGCACCCATGGCTCGGCCCGCGGGCGCATGACCCTGCTCGCCGCGACGATCGGCCTCGTCGCCGGCTTCCTGCTCGGCGACGCCCTCGGCGCTCTGCTCGGCCTGGCCGGGGCCGTGCTCGCCTGTCTGGTGATCAGCGACCTCGTCGCCGGCGCCGGCCGCCGCGAGGGCAGCGGCGGCGGAGCGCTCGCCTTCATCGTCGCCCTGGCGGCGCTGGTCGTGATCGCGGTCTCGCTGCTGCTGCCGATCGCCGTCGTGCTGGCGATCGTCGCCCTTGCCTGGCTGGGGATCTCCCGCCACCGCCGCGCCCAGCGCAAGCACGCCGGGCTCCGCGTCCTCCGCTAGCCCGCGGCGCGACCGCGGCGGTCGGCGATCATTCGCACCATGCCGGCCAAGAAGCTGATCCTCACCTACGTCGATTCGCTGCGCACCGACATGCTGCGCCAGGCGATCGCGGAGCGCCGGGCCCCGACCTTCGAGGCATTGCTGGAGCGAGGGGTGCTGATCGAGGACTGCGTCTCCAGCTTTCCCTCGGTGACCCCGGTCGCCTCGGCGGAGATCGTCACCGGCCTCGGCTCCGACCGGCACTGGATCAGCGGCATGAACTGGTACCACCGGCTCGAGCGCCGCTACGTCGAGTACGGCTCCTCGCTCGACGCGACCCGCGCCTTCGGCGTCTTCCGCTCGCTCTACGACCTCGTCTACAACATGAACCTGGCCCACCTCAGCCCGGAGATCGAGACGGTCTTCGAGAGCCTCGACGACGCCGGCGCCCGCACCGCCTGCACGCCGTTCCTGATCTACCGCGGCCGCCACCGCCACCAGGTCTCGCTGGAGGGGCTGATGCGGCGCGCCGTCGACGCGACCAAGCTGAAGTTCCGCCACCACACCTGGGGCCCGGGCGAGCTCTTCTACGGCGACCTCTACGCCAGCCGCGAGGTGCCGTGCAAGTCGACCTCGATCCCCGGCAGCCGCGACGGCTACGCCGCCTGCTGCGCGGTCGAGCTGATGCGCGAGGACGGCTTCGACTTCCTCCTGCTCTCGCTGCCCGACAACGACAACTACTCGCACCGGCACGGTCCCGGCGCGAGCGTCGAGTCGATCGCCAAGGCCGACCACTGCCTCGCGAAGCTGGTCGAGGCGGCGGGCGGGGTCGACTCCTTCCTCGCGGACTACGCGCTGATCCTGCTCGCCGACCACGCCCAGACCGACGTCCACCGCGGCCTGCCGCTGGCCGAGCTGCTGGGTCACGAGTGGGCGGTGCTGCAGCCCTCCGACGATCGTCCGGAGCTGGCCCAGCTGGCGGTCAGCCCGACCGGCCGCGCCGCCCATGTCTACCTGCTTCCCGGCGCGGGAGAGCGGGCCGAGCCGGCGGCGGTGGCGGCGCGGCTGAGCGTGGTCGAGGGCGTCGACCTGGTCTGCTGGCTGCAGGGGGAGGACGGCCTGCCGCTGCGCCGCGAGGGGCCAGAACCGCCGGCCGGGGGCGAGTGGGCCGTGGTCGAGCGTGGGGGGGAGACCGTGCGCTTCCGGCCCGGCGGCGCGGTCGGCGACCTGCGCGGCGCCCGCTGGGAGCTGGAGGGGGAGACAGCGGTGCTGGCGGCGACGATCGAGGACGGGCGCCTGCGCAGCGAGGAGTACCCGGATCCGCTGGCCAGGGTCTGGTCGGCGCTCAGCGCCCCCCATGCCGGCGACTTCGTCGTCTCGCTCGCGCCCGGCTTCGAGGCGGTCGACTGGGGCGGCGTCACCCACGCCGGCGGCGGCAGCCACGGGTCGCTGCACGCCGGCGACTCCTTGGGGCCGTTGCTGTTCGTCGGCTGCGGCCCCGAGTCGGCTGACGAGAAGGACCAGTGGACGCTGAAGGACGTCGTGCCGGTCGTGTTGGAGCATTTCGGGCTGGAGAAAAACGAGTGATTCGGAAGGGCTGGGTGTGAGCGACAAGGGGTCCCGCGGGCGGGCGAGGGCGTCCGTTCTCGGACCCCTTGTCGCTCCACTCGGCACCCTTGTGTTGCTCGTACTCCTAGCGGGTTGCTTGCTACCCGGAGCTGCGGTTGCGCAAGGGGATCAGGTGTCCGAAGCGGAGGCGATTCGGGTGGCGGACCGGGATCCGCATGCGGTCAAGGAGAGGCGGCTGAACGGAGAGCTGGCGCCGGTCGCGAACATGGTCGACGGCAACTGGGAGGTCGCTTACTTCACGGGTGGGGAGGAGGTGGCGCTGGTCATCGTCGACCCGCGCCGCGGCGAGGTGAAGGAGTCGTGGACCGGCTACCAGGTGGCCTGGAAGATGGCCCGCGGCTACTCCGGCGCCTTCGGCCACAAGCTCAACGCGCCCTACGTCTTCCTGCCGCTCTGCGCCCTCTTCCTGATCGGCCTGGTCGACTGGCGGCGAATCCGGCGGGTCGCCAACCTCGACCTGCTGGTCCTGCTCGGCTTCGGCGTCTCCCACTTCTTCTTCAACCGGGCCGAGATCGGGGTCTCGGTGCCGCTCCAGTACCCCGTTCTCCTCTACCTCCTCGCCCGCGCCCTGTGGATCGGCTTTCGCGGCAGGGGGGAGGGGCTGCGCCCGGTCTGGCCGGTCGCCTGGATGCTGGTCGCGGCGCTGTTCCTGATGGGCTTCCGGGTCGGCCTCAACCTCGCCGACTCGGGCGCGATCGACGTCGGCTACGCCAGCGTCGTCGGCGCCGACCGCATCGCCCACGGCGAACCGATCTACGACAACTTCCCCGACGACGTCTCGCAGGGCGACACCTACGGCCCGGTCACCTATTACTCCTACGTCCCCGCCGAGCTGATCTGGCCCTGGTCGGGAAGCTGGGACGACCTCCCCGCCGCCCACGGCGCCGCCGTCGCCTTCGACGTCGCCACCTTCCTGCTGCTGATCCTGCTCGGCCTCCGCATCCGCCCCGGACCCGCCGGCCGCCGCCTCGCGGCGCTCCTCGCCTTCGGCTGGGCCGCCTACCCCTACACCGCCTTCGCCCTGGAGGCGAACTCCAACGACACCCTCGTCGCGATGCTGCTGGCCGCGACGCTGCTCGGCCTCGCCCGCCCGTTCGGCCGTGGCGCAATGGCGGCCCTGGCCACCTTCACCAAGTTCGCCCCGGTGCTGTTGGCGCCGATGCTCCTCACCTACGAATCGCGGCGCCGCTCGATGCTCGCCTTCGCGGCCGGCCTCGCCCTCTTCGCCGCCGCCGCGATGCTGTGGCCGGCGATCGACCCGGGCCTCCACACCTTCTACGACCGCACCATCGCCTACCAAGCCGGCCGCGACTCCCCGTTCAGCATCTGGGGCCAGGTCCCCTCCCTGGAGCCCCTCCGCATCGCGGTCCTCCTCGCCACGCTGGCGCTGTCCGTCTTCCTGGCATTCCGACCTCGGGGAAAGTCCCCGGTCCAGGTGGCGGCCTTGGGGGCCGCATTGCTGATCGCCCTGCAACTGACGATGCACCACTGGTTCTACCTGTACATCGTCTGGTTCTACCCCCTCCTCCTCGTCGCGATGGCTACGAACTTGCGGCAGGAGCCGGCACCATCACCTGCGTAAACGAGTCAGCGAGCCCTTTCTCGTTGACCTCGACCAGCGCCCCCATCACCCAGACGTCGTCCTCGGCGGTCTCGAAGCGGGTCGGCATCTGCGTGATCAACCTGGCCAGCGCCTGTTCGGGCTTGACCCCGAGCACGCTGGTCCGCGACCCGGTCATGCCGACGTCGCAGATGAACGCGGTCCCCTTCGGCAGCACCCGCCCGTCGGCGGTCGGGACGTGGGTGTGGGTGCCGAAGACGGCGGCGACGCGGCCGTCGAGGTGCCAGCCCATCGCCACCTTCTCGCTCGTCACCTCGGCGTGGAAGTCGACGACGATGGCGTCGGCCTCGACCTGGTCGAGGATCCCGTCGACCGTGTCGAACGGCGAGCGCGCGACCTGCAGGCCGACGGCGCCGCTGAGGTTGATCACCGCGACCTTCATGCCGCCGGCGTCGACCACGGTGTAGCCGCGGCCGGGGTTGCCCTGCGGGTAGTTGGCGGGGCGGACCACCAGCCGCTCGCGTTCGAGGAAGTCGTAGGCCTCGCGGTGGCGGTAGACGTGGTTGCCGCTGGTGATCACCCCCGCGCCGACCCCGAAGAGGTCGTTGGCGGTGCGCTCGGTGATCCCGACCCCGCCGGCCGAGTTCTCGCCGTTGACGACGATCAGGTCGGGCGCGTGCTGCTCGCGCAGCGCCGGCATCGTCTCGCGCAGCCCGCGTCGGCCGGGGCCGCCGACGACGTCGCCGATGAAGAGGACTCGCATCGCCCGACCCTACCCGCCCCTCAGACCGCGGCGAAGCGGCGCAGGGCGAGCCGGGCCAGCAGGCCGTAGGCGGCGATCAGGATCGCCAGGTGCGCCAGCGGCCCGCCGATCCCCGGCCCGGCCGAGTCGAGCGCGGCGGTCATCGCGTCGAGCGCGGGCTTGAACGGGAACAGCGCGGTGACTATCTCGATCAGGTCGAAGACGCCACCGCCGACCGCGCCGGAGGGGACGAGCGAGAGGAAGGCGATCGGCAGCGTCACCATGAAGGCGAGCAGGGAGACGGCGCGGACCTCGCGCGCCGCCGCGCCCAGCGCCGCCCCCGCCGTGGCCAGGGCCCCGCCGCCGGCCAGGATCGCCAGCAGCCAGAGCCCGAAGCGGTCCCACTGCAGGGGGACGAAGATCTGCATCCCGGCCAGCATCAGCAGCGTCACCCCCAGCCCGACCGCGACCCCCAGCAGCACCTTCTCGCCGAGCAGGGCGGAGGGCGAGACGAGGCCGCGGGTGAGCCGGGCGAAGGCGTTCTCCTCCCGCTCGAGGGCGAGCGAGCCGGCGACCAGCAGCACCGTGACGAAGGCCAGGGTCAGCGTCGCCGCGACCGCGATCGCGAAGATTTCCAGCGGCGGCGAGGAGCCGTTCACGACGTCCTTCCTGATCTCGATCGGCTGCGCCAGCCGCTCGATCAGCGGCCCGGCGACGTCGAGGTTGTCGCGCGCCTGGGTGGCGAAGCCGGTCACCTGGTGCAGGGAGGCGCGCAGCGGCCCCGGCGGCAGCGCCGGTTCCAGCGCCGCGAGGATCTGGGCGCTCGTCCGCAGCCCCAGGATCGGGAAGGTCTGCCCGGCGAGCTGGAACTTGCCGCCGTCGATCAGGAGGTCGAGGTAGCGTCCCCCTTCGCCGGCGATCCGCCGCGCGATCGCCAGGTTGGCCTGGGCCAGCAGGGTGGAGATGCGTTCGTCGACCAGCTGCGCCTTGACCGGGTCCTCCTCGTTGACCAGCACTTCGACCTGCGGCGTGCGCGGGGTCAGGGTCGAGAGCGAGTTGATCCGGTCGACCAGGTCCTCGGGCAGGATCAGCGCCGCCAGCACGTCGCCGGACTCGACCTTTGCCACCGCTTCCGCGCGGTCCTTCACGTGGACGCACTCGACCCGCGAGCAGATCCGCTCGCTGACCCCGGCGGCGGGCAGCTGCTGGCCGCCGACGCTGACCCGGGTGTCGGCGGGGACCTCGTTGAGGAAGGCGACCCGCGGCTTCTCCGGCCCGCGTGAGATCGCGAACCCGACCAGGACCGCGATCAGCACCGGGTAGGCGACCAGCAGCACGGCCTGCAGCGGCGAGCGGCGCAGGATCTGCAGGTCCTTGAGCAGCAGCCAGCGCACTCAATGCCCCCGGTGCTGGAGGTAGGCGACGAAGGCGGTCTCGAAGTCGCGGTCGGCTGCCTCGGGCGCCTCGCTGCGGACCGCCTCGCGCAGGGCCTCGGCGGAGCCGTCGAAGAGCGACTCGCCGTCGGCGAGGACGAGCAGGCGGCCGCCGTAGCGCTCGGCCTCCTGGATGTCGTGGGTGGAGAAGATCACCGTCGTGCCGCCGCCGGCGAGCGCGGAGACGAACTCCCACAGCCGCGCCCGCTGGCGCGGGTCGAGGCCGACGCTGGGCTCGTCGAGCAGCAGCACCGCCGGCCGCGAGAGCAGCCCGATCGCGATGTTGATCCGCTGCTGGTTGCCGCCGGAGAGGCGGGCGACGACCTCCCCCCGGCGCTCGTCCAGTCCCGCCAGCTCCAGCATCTCCTCGACCGAGCCGCGCGGGTTCGCGTGGCCCTCGAGCCGCGCGAACAGCAGCAGGTTCTCCGCCACCGTCAGCCGCCGGTACAGCGCCGCCTGCTGCGGCACCCACCCGACCGCGCCATCGAGCCTCAGCTCCCCCGCGTCCGGCTCCAGGATCCCGGCCAGGATCGAGAGCAGCGTCGTCTTCCCCGCCCCGTTCGGCCCGATGACCGCCACCAGCTCCCCAGCCCCAGCCGTGAGGGAGACCTTTTTCAGCGCTTCGCGCTCCCCATAGCGCTTGACTAGCTCGCGAGCGTCGAGCGCGGCGGTGGCGGCCTCCGACATCGCGGGGAACGCTACTGGCCCGTAGGGAAGGGGAAGGGACACCCCGAACGGACGGATACTCAGAGCGAGCGAAGCGAGCGAGTTCGGGCGGGGTGTCCCTTCCCCTTCCCTAAACTCGGCCCGATGCCATTTCCCGCAACTCGCCTGCGCCGGCTCCGCCGCACCGACACCCTGCGTGGCCTGGTCCGCGAGACCGAGCTCTCCCCGGCGCACCTGATCCAGCCCGCCTTCGTCGTCGCCGGCGAGGACATCCGCGAAGGGATCGAGTCGATGCCGGGCATCGAGCGCTTCTCGATCTCCGGCCTGGTCGAGGAGGCCGGTGAGATCGCCGCCGCCGGGATCGGCGCCCTGCTGCTGTTCGGGGTCCCGGCCGCCAAGGACGAGTCCGGCTCCGGCGCTTACGACGACGAGGGCGTGGTGCAGATGGCGGTCCGCGCCCTCAAGGAGGCGCACCCGGACCTGGCGGTGATCACCGACGTCTGCCTCTGCGAGTACACCTCGCACGGCCACTGCGGCTTCGTCCGCGAGGGCGAGGTCGACAACGACATCACCGTCGAGCTGCTCGCCAAAGTCGCGATCTCCCACGCCGAGGCCGGGGCCGACGCGGTCGCCCCCAGCGACATGATGGACGGCCGGATCGGCTCGATCCGCTTCCAGCTCGACGAGGAGGGCCACGCCGGTGTCCCGATCGTCGCCTACAGCGCCAAGTACGCCTCCGCCTTCTACGGGCCCTTCCGCGACGCCGCCGAGTCGACCCCCGACTTCGGCGACCGCCGCGGGTACCAGATGGACCCGGCCAACGGCGCCGAAGCGGTACGCGAGGCCGAGCTCGATCTCGAGGAGGGCGCCGACATGCTGCTGGTCAAGCCCGCCACCGCTTACCTGGACGTCGTGCGCCGGGTCAAGGACGCGACCGGCGCCCCGGTCGCCGCCTACCACGTCTCCGGCGAGTACTCGATGCTGAAGGCCGCCGCCGCCAACGGCTGGATCGACGAGCGCGCCGCCGTGCTCGAGACCCTGACCTCGATCCGCCGCGCCGGCGCCGACGCGATCGTCACCTACTACGCGAAGGAGGCCGCCCCGTGGCTTCGGTGAAAGTCCCGCGGTCGAAGGCGCGCTCGCGCAAGGACGGCGCGGCGATCCCGCTCGACGAGACCGACAAGCGGCTGATGAACCTGCTGCAGTCGAGCTTCCCGATCGACCCCGAGCCGTTCGCCCTCCTCGCCTCCGAGGCCGAGCTCGAGCTCGACGACGTGCTGGCCCGCACCCGGCGCCTGCTCGACGGCCGCATCATCCGCGAGATCACGCCGATCTTCGACACCCGCGCGCTCGGCTACGAGTCGATGCTGGTGGCGGCGAAAGTCGACGGCGAGCATCCCCAGCGGGCGGCCCAGATCGTCAACTCGCACCCGGGCGTCTCCCACAACTACCTGCGCACGCACGAGTTCAACCTCTGGTTCACGATCGCCACCCCGCCCGACTCCGAGCTCGGCCTGCGCGGCACTCTGGAGGCGCTGATGCGCGAGACCGGGGCGGAGTCGATGCGCGAGCTGCCGACCCTGACCCTGTTCAAGATCAACATGAACCTGGAGATGGAGAAGGGCACCGACGCCCTCGCCGCCGCGGTCGACGCCTCGCCGCCGCGCGAGCTCGACGCCCAGCCCTACGACGAGGACGACGTCGCCCTGATCAGGGCGCTGCAGGGCCCGATGGCCGCGGTCGAGCGGCCCTACGACGAGGCCGCCGCCGAGCTCGGCATCGACACCGACACCCTGCTCGAGCGCCTGCGCTCGCTGGTCGACCGCAGGATCCTGCGCCGGGTCGCGGCGATCCTCTACCACCGCCGCGCCGGCTTCTCGGCCAACGGCATGGGGGTCTGGAGGGTGCCCGACGAGCAGATCATGGAGGTCGGCGCGCGCATGGCCTCCTACCGCGGCATCTCCCACTGCTATCAGCGCCCGACCTACGAGGACTGGCCCTACAGCGTCTTCACCATGGCCCACGGGCGCTCGAAGGAGGAGTGCGACGCGATCCTCGACTCGATCGCCGAGGACTGCGGGATGGGCCCCGACGACCGCGCCACCCTCTACTCCTCGACCGAGTACAAGAAGATCCGCCTCCACTACTTCACCGACGACTACGCCGCCTGGGAGGCCGAGCATTCCTAGCCCCGGGGGGCTGTACGAGCGCGCCCTGCGCGTGCTTCCCGGCGGTGTCAACTCGCCCGTGCGGGCGCTGCGCCAGATCGGCCGCGAGCCGATCTTCGTCGCCCGCGGCGAGGGCTGCGAGTTGATCGACGTCGAAGGCAACCGCTACCTCGACTGGGTCGGGTCCTGGGGCCCGCTGATCCTCGGCCACGCCGAGCCGGCCGTGGTCGCCGCGGTGATCGAAGCGGCGCAGCGGGGGACGAGCTACGGCGCCGCGACGGCGGCCGAGGTCGAGCTGGCCGAGCAGGTCGTCGACCGCGTCCCCTCGGCCGAGATGGTGCGGATGACCAGCTCCGGCACCGAGGCGGCGATGACCGCGGTCCGCCTCGCCCGCGCGATCTCCGGCCGCGAGGTCGTGGTCAAGTTCGCCGGCGCCTACCACGGCCACTCCGACGGCCTGCTCGCCGAGGCCGGCTCCGGCCTGGCGACCCTCGGGGTGCCCGGCAGCCCCGGCGTCACCGCCGCCCAGGCCGCGGCCACCGTCGTCGTCCCCTGGAACGACCGCGAAGCGGTCTCGCGCGCGCTCGCCGAGCACGACGTCGCCGCCCTCCTGGCCGAGCCGATCGCCGCCAACATGGGCGTGGTCCCGCCGGTCGAGGGCTTCCTCGAGTTCCTCCGCGAGGCGACCCGCGAGGCCGCCGCCCTGCTCGTCTTCGACGAGGTGATCACCGGCTTCCGCGTCGCCCGCGGCGGCGCCCAGGAGCTCTACGCGGTCGAACCCGACCTGACCGTGCTCGGCAAGGTGATCGGCGGCGGCCTGCCGGCCGCGGCCCTGGCCGGCCCGCGGGAGGCGATGGAGCGGCTGGCCCCGGCCGGCGACGTCTACCAGGCGGGAACGCTCTCGGGCAACCCGCTCGCCGTCGCGGCGGGCCGCGCCACCCTGGACCAGCTCGACGCCGCCGCCTACGAGCGCCTCGGCGCCCTCACCGACCGCCTCGCCGCCGGCTTCGCCGAGCTCGCGGCCGAGCGCCCGCTGCAGGTCGCCGCCGCACCCGGCCTCCTCACCCTCTTCTTCAGCCCCGAGCCGGTGCGCGACTTCGCCGCCGCCCGCGCCTGCGACACCGAGGCCCACGCCCGCTTCTGCCGGGCGCTGCTGGAGCGCGGCGTCTACCCGCCGCCCTCCCAGTTCGAGGCCTGGTTCGTCTCGCTCGCCCACGACGAGACCACCGTCGACCGCACCCTGGAAGTGGCTGCCGAGGCGCTGACGGAGGCTCTGCGATGACTCCGGTGGGGGAGGCGCTGCAGACGCTGGCGGCGCGGCTGCGCGAGGAGGACACACCGATCTCCCCGCATGTGATCGACCCGCCCGTCGCGCCGGTGCTCGGGAAGTTGGCTGCCGCGGGCCCCGGAGCCGCAGCGGCGCCGGCCGAGTACGCGTTCGTGGTCGAGGCGGTGTACGAGGGCTACCTGCTCCACTACGCCGAGCCGCGCCTGCTGGCCGGCCACGACGCCGACCTGGCGCTGTTGGCGGGCGACTATCTCTATGCGCTGGGCCTCGCCCGCCTCGCGGCGCTCGACGACGCCCGGGCGGTGGGCATCCTCAGCGATCTGATCAGCCGCTGCGCCCAGCTCCACGCCGAACGCGACCCGGATTCGATCCCCGGCCTCTGGGAGGCCGCCGCGCTGGCGATCGCCGCTGGGCCGGCGGCGAGCAGGCCGGCTCGGTCGCCGAGGCAATAGACTGCTTTGCCCATCCTCGAAGCAACGTGGCTGACGACACGGACAAGATGAACGGGGCCGAGGAGGCCCCCAGGCAGCAGCGGGAGAAGCCCGACCCTCCCGGCTACTTCGAGGGCGAGTCGATGACCCGCCGCCGCGCCTTCACGATCGCCGCCCAGGGCCTGGGCGGAGTCGCCGGCGCGGCCATCGTCCTGCCCGCGGTCGGCTTCGCCGTCGCCCCGATCTTCCACCGCGGCAAGGAGCGCTGGGAGGCCGTCGGCCCGACCGGCGACTTCGTCGAAGACACCTACCGCCAGGTCGTCTTCACCGAAACCGAGGGGATCGGCGACGCCGGCAAGACCACCGCCTACATCCGCAAAGGGTCGAAGCAGTTCGACGAGGACCCCAACTCCTTCGTCGCCGTCTCCAACCGCTGCGCCCACCTCGGCTGCCCGGTCCGCTTCGTCGAGGCCGCCGGCAACTTCATCTGCCCCTGCCACGGCGGCGTCTACGACTTCCAGGGCAAGCGGATCGGCGGCCCGCCGGTGCGCCCGCTCGACCAGTTCCAGACCCGCGTCCGCAACGGCCAGGTCGAGGTCGGCCCGCGCTACAGCGTCACCTCGCAGCTGGAGCCGGTGCGGGCCCGCGACCCCGGCGAGTTCACCGGCGGCATCTGGGAATACCTCTACCCGCCGCGACCCTCTACCTTCCCGGCGCCCTGATGCCGAAGATCCCGCTCCCCAAGATCCCCGACTCGGTAGTCCCGGCGCCCCTGCGCAAACCGGCCAAGCCGGGCAGCGGCGGCGACCCCAAGGGGCAGGCCCCGTCGGACCTCAAGACCGCGCCGCCCGAGCGCCCGACCCACGTGCAGAAACTCGGCGAGCAGGCCAAAGAGGCCCCGGCCGACGTCCTCGCCTGGGTCGACCAGCGCACCGGTGCCAGCGGCTTCCTCACCGGGATGCTCTACCGCAAGGTGCCGAAAGGGACCAACTGGTTCTACACGCTCGGCTCCGCCACCCTCTTCGCCTTCATCGTCCAGGCCGTCACCGGCGTCTTCCTGGCGATGTTCTACACGCCGTCGACCACCCAGGCCTACGCCTCGATCTCGCACATCAACAACGAGGTGCCGCTGGGCGCGCTCGTGCACGGGATGCACAAGTGGGGCTCGAGCCTGATGGTGATCCTGATCTTCCTGCACATGGGGCGCACCTTCTTCTTCGGCGCCTACAAGTACCCGCGCGAGCTCAACTGGGTGATCGGGGTCGTGCTGCTGATCCTGACCATGACGATGGCCTTCACCGGCTACCTGCTGCCCTTCGACCAGCGCTCCTTCTGGGCCTCGGTGGTCGGGATCAACATCAACGGCACCGGTCCGATCGTCGGCCCCTACCTGAGCGACTTCCTGCGCGCCGGCCCGGAGCTGGGGGCGACCACGCTCTCGCGCTTCTACTCGATCCACATGCTGCTGGTGCCGGGGGCGATCATCGCCCTGATCGGCGCCCACATGTATCTGGTGGTCAAGCTCGGCACCACGGCGCCGCCGTGGGTGCGGGCCGAGAAGCCGAAAATCGCGACCCCGGTCGCCCAGCTCGACGCCGGCGTCGAGAGCAACGGCCACCGCAACGGCTCCGGCAACGGAGCCTCCCCGACCGCATGAAGCCACAGGACAAGCAGGCATATCTCGAGGAGTACGAGCTCCTGAAGAAGAAGGGGAAGCCCTTCTTCCCCTACGCGGTGCTGAAGGACTCGGCGATGGCGCTGATCGTCGTCGCCGTGGTGATCGCGATGTCGCTGATCCTCGGCGCCGAGCAGGGGCCGAAGGCGGACCCGACCACCACCACCTACGTGCCGCGCCCCGAGTGGTACTTCTTCTTCCTCTTCGAGGTCCTGCGCGTGATCAAGCCGCCGGAGCTGGTCCCGATCGCGACGATCGGGATCCCGACCATCTGCATGGTGCTGCTGTTGCTGCTGCCCTTCTACGACCGCGGGCCGGAGCGCCGCCCCGAGCGCCGCCCGCTGGCGACCACGGCCGGGATCATGACGATCATCGCGATGGGCTACCTCACCTTCCTCGGCGCCACCGGCGGCTCGCCGACCGAGATCGAGATGACGGTCGCGCCGCAGTACGAGGCCGGCAAGGAGGTCGTCGCCGGGGCCGGCTGCCTGGCCTGCCACAAGATCGGCGAGAACGGCAACAACGGCCCGGGCCCGGAACTGACGCACATCGCGGCCCGGGTGCCGCGGGCGGCGATCCTGCGCTCGGTCGAAATCGGGCCGGGTATCATGCCCTCCTTCCGCGACCTGCCGCCGAAAAAGCTCAACGAGCTCGCCGATTTCCTCTCCTCACTCGACTAAGCCCTCCAGGGACTCCGCCCAGTTCGCGGGGCAGGTCAACCGCATGTTCGACCGCGTCGCCGGCAACTACGACGCGCTCAACTCGGTGATGACCGCGGGCCTGCATCATCGTTGGCGCGGCCGCGCCGCGGACCAGGCGGCGCTCGCGCCCGGGGACGCCGCCCTCGACGTCTGCTGCGGGACCGGCGACCTCGCGCTCGAGCTCTCGGCCCGGGTCAGCCCCGGCGGCAGCGTCGTCGGCTGCGACTTCTCCGAGCCGATGCTCGACCTGGCGCGGGAGAAGGCCGCGGAGCGCGCCGCCGCCGGGGTCCGCTTCGAGTGGGCCGACGCGCTGCAGCTCCCGTACGACAGCGAGCGTTTCGACGCCGTCACCGTCGGCTTCGGCGTCCGCAACCTGGCCGACCTCGACCGCGGCCTGAGCGAGATGGCGCGGGTGCTGAAGCCGGGCGGGCGGGCCGTGATCCTCGAGATCACGCAGCCGACGCGACCGCCGCTCTCGCTCTTCTACTCGCTCTGGTTCGACCGCATCGTGCCCCTCCTCGGCTCCTTCTCCAGCGACCCGGAGGCCTACTCCTACCTGCCGGAATCGGTGCGCAGCTTCCCCAGCCCGCTCGGCCTGGCGGAGAAGCTGGACCGGGCCGGCTTCCAGCGCATTCGCTACACGGTCCTGGCCGGTGGGATCATCGCGATCCACAGCGGCGTCCGCGGGTGACCAAGCGCTCTGCCGTACCGCCGCCGGTGACCGCGGTGCTCGACGCCTCGAGCCGCTGGCTGCCGGCCCGGCTCGCCGAGGTCGAGGAGCGGCTGCGGGCGACCGCCGGCGCTCACGGCGACCCGCTCGCCGCCGACGCGTCGGCGACGCTCGCGGCCGGGGGCAAGCGGCTGCGGCCGATGCTGGTCCTGCTCTGCGCCGGGGCCGAGGGCGGCGGCGCCGCGGTCCGCGCCGCGACCGCGATCGAGCTGGTCCACATGGCGACTCTCGTCCACGACGACGTCCTCGACGAGGCGCCGCTGCGCCGCGGCCGTCCGACCGTCGCGGCCAGCGCCGGCCGGGCCCGTGCCGTGGCCACCGGCGACCTGCTCTTCTCGCGCGCCTTCGCGGTCCTCGCCGACGCCGGCGACGAACGCGCGGTCGCCCTGCTCGCCGAGGCCTCCGTGGCGCTGGCCCGTGGCGAGCTGGCGCAGCGCCACGACGCCTTCGACCTCTCCGTCTCCGAGGCGCGCTACCTCGAGCGCTGCCAGCTGAAGACGGCGGCGCTGTTCGAATGCGCCTGCCTGCTCGGGCACGACGACCCCCACCTGCGTCGCTTCGGGGGGCAGATCGGACTCGCCTTCCAGCTCCTCGACGACGTCCTCGACGTCGCCGGGCCCCCCGAGCGGACCGGCAAGGCGCGCGGGACCGATCTGCTCGACGGCACGATCACGCTGCCGCTGATCGAGGCCGCGGAGGTCGACCCGGGCATCCGCGAGGCCGACCTGCATGGACTCGACGGGACCGCCGCCGAGGCGCTCTGCGACCGCATCGCCGCGACCGGCGCGCTCGACCGGGTCCGGGGGCGGGCGCTGGAGATGGTCGCGGCGGCAAAGCGAGAGCTGGCCACAGCCGGGTTCGAGCCCGAACAGCGCCGGCTGCTCGACCTGGTCGCCGACGGCGTCGTCCAGCGCTACAGCTGAGCGGCCAGGCCCACTAAGCGAAGTCGTCGGCGCCGATCAGGTCGGCGGCGAGCGCGGCGACGAAGGCCTTCGCCATGTCGGCCATGTTCGAGTGCTCGAGCGCCTTCAGCTCGTCGGCCAGCTCGTGGGCGCCGAGGTCCAGCTGCTCGTCGAAGGCGTCGATCTCGGGGCTGCCGTAGACCCCCTGGCAGGACCACTCGCACTCCGGGCAGCGCCGCCAGACGCGCCAGTGGTCGCGATCGCCCGCCTGTTCCCAGCAGGTCGGCTGGACCAGACACGAGCTGCACTCGGGGCAGACGTGCAGATCCTTGCTCGGCCGGGTCTGGTCTCGACTGGGCTCTCGCATGAGTATCTATCGAACCCGGCAAAAGCCCACTTGATCCGGATTTTCGAAAAAGATCCGCGACAAAACCCAACTACCGAGTATCCAATTGCGCAACTCAGCCTTATCCGGGGAGGCGGTGACCTCGGTACCATGACCACGTGCCCGGAAACATCGGCCTTCCCGAGATAGCGATCGTCCTCATCATCGCCCTGCTGGTCTTCGGCCCGAAACGACTGCCGGAGCTCGGCCGCTCGCTGGGTCGGGGGATCCGCGAGTTCAAAGGCTCGATCGGCGGCGATCACGACGACGACGACTCGGAGGCGAAGGCGATCCACGCCAGCACGCCACCCTCGCCCCCGGCCGAGGAGCCGGCGGAGCCCGAGGTCGTACACGACAAACGCAGCTGAGGCGGACCCGGGATGGCCCGCCGCGTCAAGGCGGTCTCCCACGAAGATCGCCTCACCCTCGTAGAGCACCTCGACGAGCTGCGGGCGCGGCTGATCGTCTGCGTCGCCGTCCTCCTCGTCGCCCTCGCCCTCTGCTTCTGGCAGAACAACCTGCTGCTCGAAATCGCCGGCGGGCCGCTGCCGGCCGATCACGACAAGCTGCTGACCTTCGGCGTCACCGAGCCGTTCACGACGACGCTGACCGTCGCCACCTACGGCGCTCTGATCCTCTCGCTGCCGGTCCTGCTCTACCAGGCCTACGCCTACGTGCTGCCGGCCTTCAGCGATCGCGAGCGCCGGACGGTGCTGCCGATCCTGCTGATGTTCCCGCTCCTCTTCCTCGCCGGTCTCGCCTTCTCCTACTTCGTGGTGATGCCGGCCGCGGTCAAGTTCCTGCTCAACTTCAACGACTCCCAGTTCAACGTCCAGGTGCGCGCTCGCGACTACTACAGCTTCTTCTCGACGACGATGCTGGCGGGCGGGCTGATCTTCCAGCTGCCGCTGGCGATCCTCGCCGTCACCAGGCTCGGGATCGTCGAGGTCGAGCAGCTGCGCTCCAACCGCCGCTACGCCTATCTGGTGATCGCCGTGGTCGCGGCGGCGCTGCCCGGCGTGGACCCCGTTTCGATGCTGATCGAGATGGTCCCGCTTCTCGTTCTGTATGAGTTGAGTATCTTGCTCGCGCGGGCTTTTGGCCGGCCAGGAGAGTCGGGACGGGCAGCGGAGCCTTCTACCCAGGAGCACTGAGCAGCTGATGGCCAAAAAGAGCGGTGAGCGCAGGATGGTGTTCGACACCGGCGGGCGGCGGAGGAACGTCGTCAAAGTCGTCTACGCGATCCTCGCCGTGCTGATGGGCCTGAGCCTCCTCCTCGTGGTCGGCCCCGCTCCGCTCCAGGAGCTCTTCGGCGTCAGCAACAGCGTCAGCAGTGCCGCCGACCAGTTCGAAGAACAGGCCGAACGGGTCGAAGTCAAACTGAAGAAGGACCCGGAAAACCCGGACCTGCTGCTGACCCTGACCCGGGCCCAGATCAACGCCGGCAACTCGCTCGTCGAAACCAACCCCGAAACCGGGGAAATCGGCTACACGCCGCCGGCCCGCCAGCAGCTGCTGAAGGCGAGCGAAACCTGGTCGCGGTATCTGAAGGCGACCGACGAACCGGCCGCCGGCGGCGCCCAGACGGCGGCGCAGGCCCTGTTCAGCCTGGCCCAGACCTCCGCCACCGGCACCGAAGCCGAGTCGAATGTGCGCGCCGCGGCGAAGGCGCAGCAGATCGTCGCCGAAGCTCGCCCCAGCCTCGGCAGCCTCAGCACGCTGGCGATCTACCGCCTCTTCTCCTTCGACTACAAGGGCGCTGACCAGGCCCAGAAGGAAGCCTCGAAATACGCCAACACGAAGACCGAACGCGAAACCCTCGAGAACGAACTCAAGGAAATAGGCAAACGCGCGCACGGCTTCGAGAAACAGCTGGCGCAAATCGAAAAGGAAGTCAAAGCAGCCAAGGCGAAAGGCGAACCGATCGCCAACCCGCTGGGCGAAAGCAACCCCCTCGCCGCTCCCTAGCGCCGGGCAGTGGGCCGCGAAGGACTCGAACCTTCAACCTTGAGCTTAAGAGGCTCCTGCTCTAACCAGTTGAGCTAGCGGCCCTGGGCGGGCAAGTATAGGCACGCCTTTTCGACGCTGCCGTCGACGATCGTGCCCTCGCCGAAGGTGAAGCGTCCGTGCGTCCGCAGGATCCCGTCGGAGCAGTGGGCGGAGACATAGCTGCGGCGCTGGCCGCCGGCGCTGAAGCGGCGGCCGACCTTGACGTCGACGTGGGTCAGGGCCCCGAGACCGCCGGCGATCTCCGGCACCTCGAGCCTGGCCCGGTAGCGGAATTCGCCGCGACGCTTTTCTATCGGGACGACGATCGCGAAGGTCTGGGGGGCGGGGACCGTGATCTGGGCGTGGAGCAGGGCGGTCGGGTTGCCGCCCTGCGGCGGTCCGTTGAAGATGGTCAGGGGAGAGCGCACGGTCAGGGCCCCGCTGCCCAGCTGGATCGCCGCCGCGAGGTGACCGGTGCCGACGATCGCCCCGGCGCAGACACTCCGTGCCTGGGCCGGGCTGGCGCTGGCGATCTGCTCCGGTGCGCAGACGGGCAATCCGCCGGCGCTGAGACGGCCGTCGCGGTCGAAGTCGACCACCGCGCTCTCCAGGACCGGCGCCCCGCGGCCGCCTTTGCCGCTGATGTCGAAGTGCCCCTCGAAGTCGATCGGCGCGAACTGGCGGCGCGGCAGCGAGCGCGGCTGGAAGCCGCCGTCGGCGCGCAGGACCAACCCGTTGACTTCGACCAGCGCCCCTTCCCCGGCGGCGCTGGCGGCGAGGACCAGCGCCCCGGCGCAGATCAGCGTCGCGATTCGCCTCAGTCGCTTACGTGGCATGGCGAGGTGAGGGTCCCGGGGAAGAAGTCTCCGTTGGCGAAGGTCAGGTTGCCCTCCACCTGAAGCCGCCCGCCGGAGCAGTACGCATTCGTGTAGCCGACCGTCCTGCCGCCCCGCGTCCAGGTCTTGCCGACCGTCGCTTCGGCGAGCGTCGCGGCCCCATACCCGCCGGCGATCTCGGGCATCTCGATCGTCACCCGGAACCCGTAGCGGCCCTGGTGGACCCGTTCGATCGAGAAGGGGACGAGCAGGGTCTTCGGCTCCGGCAGGGTCTCGCGCGCGTGGGCGATCAGGCTCGGCCTGCCGCCGACCGCGGGCGCGTTGAAAAAGGTGAGCGGGGTGGTGATCTCGGCTGGGGGCCGGCCCGGAAGACGGACCTGGGCCTTGCCGACCCCGGTGCCGACGATCGCCCCGGGGCAGCGCTTGCGCGCGGTCGCCGTGGTGGTTTCGGCCAGCTTCGCCTCGGTGCAGACCGGCAGCCCCTTGGTGTCGACCGAGCCGTGTTTGTCGAAGGCGAAGACGATCTCGCGCAGGGCAGAGGGCTGGGAGCCGTCCGTGGTCTTGATCCGGGTCACGCTGGTGACGCTGACCGGCGCCAGGCCACGGGCGGGAAGCGCGCGGGGGGAGATCGAGGCGGTGGCGCTGACCGCGGTCTTGCCGATTTCGATCTTCAGGGCCAGGGCGCTGGCGCAGGCGAGCAGGCCCAGAATGCCCGCGACGACGATGGCTCTAGAAAACGTTTTCCTCACCCTCACTCCCAACCAGGCTAGCGCCTGTCTTGTTGCGGTCCATGCGCACGATCCGTGGAGCCCGAGGCGGCTCTCTTAACAGAGCCATCCGCATTCGCCGGCCCCGTCCAGCCCCCCCGATAGTCAAACTAACAGGCGTGAGGAGGAGTTCGAGCAGGGACCTGCCTGCTTCCGAGGGAGCGGATTCCGGGCGGCGTCCTCCACCGTTCACGCTGCGGCATCCGCGCGCGGTGCTGGCCCTGGCCGTGGCGGTGCTGGCGGCCCTCGCCCTGATCGGGATCGGGGTCGAAGGCAGGCTCGACCCGACCACCCTCGACGTCCCCGGCACCGACTCCTCCAAGGGCAACGCCCTGCTGCGCGAGCACTTCGGCGACACGGCCCCTTTCGCGATCCTCCTGCAGGGGCCGGCGCCGGCGCTCGAACGGCAGGGCCCGGAGCTGATCCGGGCGCTGCGCCGCGACCCGAACGTGAGCACGCTCTCGCCCTGGGACCGCGGCAACGTCTCGCAGCTGCGGCCGGGGCCCAGACGGGCGCTGATCCTCGCCGACTTCCACGTCGACGTGAAGACGGCGGTGAACGAGACCGTCCCTCATCTGGAAGAGGTCCTCGAAGAGCAGGTGCATCCCCCCGTGCGGGCCACGCAGACCAGCTACGCGAGCATCTCGCGGGCCCTGCAGGACGTCTCGATCTCGGCCAGCGAGCGCGGCGAGCTGCTGGCTCTGCCGTTCCTGCTGATCGTCCTCCTGCTGGTCTTCCGCTCGCCGATCGCGGCGGCGATCCCGCTCGCCTTCGGCGCGATAACCGTGGTCGCCTCGCGCGGAATCCTCTACTTCCTCACCGGCTGGTTCGACGTCGACGCCTTCGCCCTGACCGTCTGCACGATGATGGGCCTGGCCTTGGGGGTCGACTACTCGCTGCTGATGGTCTCGCGCTTCCGCGAGGAGCTGGCGGCGGGCACCCAGCGGGTCGAAGCGGCGCGGATCACCCGCCGGACCGCCGGGCGCACGACGATGTTCGCCGGCAGCACCCTGCTGGTCTCGATGGTCGTGGCGATGTTCATCGTGCCCGGCCCCCTGCTCGCCTCGCTGGCGGGCACGGTGGTGATGGTGGTGATCCTCAGCGTCGCCGTCGCGACCCTGGTCGTTCCCGCCCTGCTGTCGCTGATCGGGCCCAACGTCAACCGCTGGCGGCTCGGCTCGGCCCCGGTCGAGGGCGACTCGCGGCTGATGCGGATGGTCTCGGCGGCGCTGGCCCGCCCGGCGGCGGTGGCGGCGCTGATCGGCGCCGTGATCCTGGTCCTGGCGGCGCCGGCGCTGGCGCTCAAGACCGGTCCCCCCAGCCCCGCCCAGCTCTCCCCCGACAATCCCGCCCGCCAGGACGCGGAACTGATCGGCAAGCAGACGGCCCCCGGCTACGAAGCCCCGTTCCAGATCGTGATCGTCAACGAAGACGGCCCGGTGACCGACGCGAAGGACCTCGCGACGCTGACCCGGTTCCAGCGCGAAGTCGCGTCGATCCCCGGGGTCCGGGTGGTGATCGGGCCGGCGCAGCTGGCGGCGCGGACCGAACCGCTGCGCAGGCGAGGCAACGCGCTGTTCGCCTCCAACGGCGAAATCGGCGCGGTCAAGCGGCTGGGGCGGCTCGGGCGCAGCCTCGAGGTCGCGGCCGGCGGCGTCTCGCAGCTGCGCGGCGGCATCGCCGAAGCGAGCAACGGGGCCGGGCTGCTCGCCCAGGGCTCCGATCGCGCGGCCGAGGGGGCGCAGCTGATCGCCAACGGCCTCGGCCGGGCGGCGAGCGGCAGCCAGCGGGCCATTTCCGCGCTGGACCGGTTCTCCAGCGCCGCCAAGCGCCTGCTGGAAGCGCAGGAAAAGGCGGCGGTGGGCGGCCTGCAGCTGAAGCTGGCGGCGCGCGACATCGGCGGCGCCAACCTCCGGGTCAACGGCCTGAACCGCGCCCGCAAGGTCGAAAAGGGCCTGGAAAAAGAGACGACCGAGACCCTGCCCAAGCTGATCGACCCGGCCAAGGTGGCCGACGAGCAGCTGCGGGCGGCGCTCGCTCAGCTCAACGGGATGACGGTCGGCAGGGACGACCCGAACTACGGTCCCGCACTCGACGCGGTGCGTAAGGCCAGCGCCGCCGTCAGCGGCACCGATCCGGTCAGCGGCGCCGCCTACGCGCCCGAATACAGCGGCCTGCCGGCGGAACTGGAAGCGCTGCAGGCGCGGCTGCTGGAAGACCTCGACAACTCCGAGCACGTGACCAGCTGGCTGCGCTCGACGCTGATCAACCTGGAGAAATTCGCCAATGCCGCCGAACGCCTCTCGAAGGGGCTCTACGAGATCCAGGCGGGCGGCAAGAAGCTGGCCGACGGCGCCGAACGGCTCGACCGCGCGGCCCGCAACCTCGGCGACGGGCTGGCGAGGCTCAGCGGCGGCGCGGTGGCCCTGGTCGGAGGGATCGACCGCCTCGGCGGCGGCGCCGAAGCGCTGGAAGCCGGCCTGACCGAAGCGGTCGAACGCTCGAGCCCGCTGCAGAGCGGCCTCAACCGCGCCAGCGTCCAGGTCCTCGCCGGCGAGGCGAGCGTGAAGCACCAGGTGCGCCGGATCAAGGACGCCTCGCCGAACTTCTTCAACTCCGGCTACTTCGTGCTCTCGACGGTGGACGGCGCGCCGTCCGGCGCGCGCGAAGCGGCGGGGACGACGATCGACCTCACGAGCGGTCAGGCCGCCGCGATCCGGGTCTTCTCGAAGTACTCCTTCAACACCCCCGGCTCGATCGCTCTCAACAAGACCCTGAACGAAGACGCGAGGGACCTCGCCGAGGAAACCGGGCTGGTGACGGGGGTCGCCGGCGGCGCGGCCCAGGTCAACGACTTCACCGACGTCACCCAGGAACGCTTCCCCTACGTGGTGATCGCGGTGACCCTGGTCACCTTCCTGATCCTGATCGTCGTTCTGCGGGCGATCCCGCTGGCGGCGCTCGCGGTCGCCCTCAACCTGGTCACGGTCGGGGTCGCCTTCGGCGTCCTCACCCTGCTCACCCAGCTGCCCGACGACGTGCCGTTGGGGGGTCGCAGCTACGTCGAAGCGATCGGGGCGACGATGATCTTCGGCCTCGTCTTCGGGCTCTCGATCGACTACGCCGTCTTCCTCCTGAGCCGGATGCGCGAGCACTACGACCGCGAGGGCGACAACGCGGCGGCGATCAGGTTCGGCCTCGACAAGACGGCGCGGGTGATCACGGGCGCCGCCGCGATCATGATGGCGGTCTTCATCGCCTTCGCCGGGGCGCCGGCGGCCACGGTGAGCCAGCTTGGCGTCGGGCTGACGGTCGCCGTCATCCTCGATGCCACCGTCGTGCGCATCGTGCTGCTGCCGGCGCTGATGCTGCTGATCGGCGACCGAATCTGGTGGATGCCCCGCGGCCTGGAACGGATGCTGCCCAGATTCAGGGTCTGAGGCGCGGCGGCGAGCGCGTTGACTTCCAGTTAAGTACCCGCTGCTGCCGCGCTTCCCCGCTGGCGGCTCGGATACGATTCGCCCGCCCGTTCCACCGGGTCGGAGGGGCCGGGGAACGAATGAGCGACGACCCGTGGCTGCCAATTCTTCAGGCGAGGAGAAAAGCTCGGCTCCAAGCCGTGGGGTCACCCCCGCCCGAATCGCCGTGATCGCGGCCCTGGCGGTGGCGGTGATCGCGCTTGCCGTCGTCTTCTTCAGCGGCGGTGGCGGCCACAAGTACACCCTCGTCTTCCAGAACGCGGGCCAGCTCGTGCCCGACAACCAGGTGCTGATCGGCGGCTCGCCGGCCGGCTCGGTGGAAAGCATCGGGCTCAGCGACAACAACCTGGCCGAGGTCCACGTCGAAGTCGAACAGGAGCTGCACGAGGGGACGACGGCGGTGATCCGCGCCACCTCGCTCTCCGGCGTCGCCAACCACTACGTCTCGATCAGCCCCGGCCCGAACAGCAGCCCGGCGCTCGGCGAAGGGGCGGAAATCGGCCTCGGCTCGACCACCACGCCGATCGACATCGACCAGCTCTTCAACACCTTCCCCCCACCCGTCCGCAAGGGCCTCAGCAACTTCATCAAGGGCAACGCGGCGATCTACGCCGGCCAGGGCCCGGCCGCCAACGACGCCTACAAGTACTTCGGGCCGGCCCTCAACCGCACCGACGCCTTCGTCAAGGAACTGAACGCCGACCAGCGCCTGCTGCAGCGCTTCGTCGTCAGCTCCAGCGAGCTTACGACCGCCATCGCCCAGCGCGGCGAACAGCTCTCCAGCGCGATCTCCAACGCCAACACCGCCTTCAGCGCGATCGCCACCCAGAACGTCGCTCTCGACCAGACCCTGCGGCGCCTGCCGCCGGTGATGCGCCAGGCCAACACGACCTTCGTCAACCTCCGCGCCGCCCTCGACGATCTCGACCCGTTGATCGAAACGGCGAAGCCGGCGACGAAGAACCTGGCGCCGTTCCTCTCCGAACTGCGCCCGGTGATCTCCAAATTCGTGCCCTTCTTCCACAATCTGCGGCTGACCGTCGCCCGGCCCGGCAAGGCCAACGACACCGCCGAGCTGCTGGCGGCGATGCCCGACGTGCAGGAGCGGGCCTCGAAGGCGTTCCCGCACTCCGAAGACGCCATCGCCGCCTTCCAGCCGAATCTGAACTTCGCCCGCGCCTACGTGCCGGACATCTTCAACGGCCTCGGCAAGATCGGCCAGGCCGCCGGCTTCTACGACGGCAACGGGCACTACCTGCGCGCTTCGACGTCGCTGCAGAACCTCTTCGCCTACGAAGGCGAAACGTTGAAGCCGATCGCCAAGGGCGAACAGTTCGACGTCTTCGGCGACTCCGCGCCGGTCCACCGCCGCTGCCCGGGCGGTGCGACTCAGAGCGCCGCCGACGGCTCCAACCCCTTCCTCAACCCGCCCTTCAGCGGCAGCAGCGTCAACTCCTCCGAATGCGACCCGGGCGACGCGCCCCCCGGATCATGAGTCGCCGGGCGATAATCGCGGCAGCGCTGGTCGCGGCGGCCGTCGTCGCGATCGTGCTGGTCGTTTCCGGCGGCGGCGGCGCCAGCGACGGGTACCGGGTGCGCGCCGTCTTCGACAACGGCGCCTTCATGGTCACCGGCGAGCAGGTGCGGGTGGCGGGCGCCAACGTCGGCACGATCGAATCGGTCGACGTCTCGATGCCGGGCGAGACGGTCGCCTACCGCGACGGCAAGCCGGTCGCGGTCCCGGGCAAGGCGATCATCGTGATGGACATCGCCGACCCCGGCTTCCAGGACTTTCGCAGCGACGCCAGCTGCCAGATCCGACCGCAGTCGTTGATCGGCGAGAAGTTCGTCGACTGCCGCCCGACCCTGCCGCGCGCCCCCGGCTCGCCCCCGCCGCCGCTGCTGAAGAAGGTCCCGGAAGGCCAGGCCGGGGCCGGCGAGTACCTGCTCCCGCTCGGCAGCAACGGGACCAGCGTCGACCCGGATCTGATCAACGACATCCAGACGCTGCCCTACGCGCAGCGCTTCCGCTTGATCTTCAACGAACTCGGCGCCGGCCTCGCCGGCCGCGGCGACGACCTCGAGGTCCTGGTCAAGCGGGCCAACCCGGTGCTGCGCGACGTCGACCGGCTGTTCGGGATCCTCTCCGCCCAGCGTGACCAGCTGGCCCAGCTGACCAGCGACTCCGACGCGATCCTGCGCCCGTTCGCGCGCGAACGGGCGCACGTCGCCGGCTTCTTCGCCAACGCCGGCGCGGCCGCCCAGGCCAGCTCCGAAAAGGGGCCGGAACTGGAAGAGGCGCTGCAGAAATTCCCCACCTTCCTGCGCGAGTTCCGCCTCACGATGCGCAGCCTGCAGGGCTTCTCCGACGCGGCCGCCCCGGTCTTCGCCGACCTCGGCAAGGCGGCGCCGTCGCTGACCGACGCGACCCGCACCCTGACCCCGTTCTCGGAAGCCTCGACGGTGGCGCTGAAGAGCCTCGGCGAGACCGGCGAAGCCTCTGGGCCGATCTTCCGCGAAGCCGACCCGATCGTGAAGAAGGCGACGGCGCTGGCGAAGTCCGGGGTGAAGCCGACGACCGAACTGGCGAAGCTGTTCACGAGCCTGAAGAAGACGAAGGGCTGGGACGGCCTGGTCGAACTCATCTACACCTCGACCGCGACCCTCAACGGCTTCGATCAGTACGGCCACTTCGGCCGCACGCTGGTGACGCTCTCGAACTGCCTCGACTACGAGCCGGCGAGCGGGGGAGGCTCGGGCTGCGTCGCCCGCTTCAACGGGACCAACGCGGGCGAAGTCGCCACCTCCAGCAGCGCCGGCCTCTATCGCCTGCTCCAGCGCGAGCTGTCGGGGCGCACCGGCGGCACCCTGGCGGCCCCCGGCGACAGCGCCGGCCCGACCACCGGCCTCGGGCGAGCCGACGCGACCGAAGGCGAAGGCGAAGCCGGCATCGGCGGCGCCGCCAGGACCGGCGGCACCCGTCCACTCCTCGACTATCTCCTGGGACCGTGAGAAACCGCAGCGGCATACAGGGAGTGGCGAGCAGTCCGATCCTGGTCGGCGCGGTGACGATCCTGATCGTGATCGTCGCCGTCTTCCTCGCCTACAACGCCAACAACGGCCTGCCCTTCGTCTCCACCTACAACCTCAAGGTCAAGGTCCCGAACGCCGACGCCCTGGTCAAGGGCAACGAGGTGCGGATCGGCGGCGTCCGCGTCGGCGTCGTCAAGTCGGTCGTCCCGATCCAGGAGCGCGACGGCCGCGTCGCCGCCGAACTCTCGCTCAGCCTCGACAAGAACGCCGAACCGCTGCCGGTCGACTCGACCGTGACGATCCGGCCCAAGTCCGCGCTCGGCCTCAAGTTCCTCCAGGTGACCCCCGGCAGCTCGTCCCAGGGCTTCAAGGCCGGCGCAACGATCCCGCTCGCCGCCTACACGCCGGAACCGGTCGACATCGACCAGTTCTTCGACATGTTCGACGAACCGACCCGGAAGGCGATTCGCCAGAACCAGGCCGGCTTCGGCAACGCCCTGGCCGGCCGCGGGCCGCAGCTGAACGAAGGGATCGGGGCGCTGCGGCGACTGGTCGTCAACGGCCAGCCGCTGCTGCGCAAGATCGTCGAACCGAGCACCGACTTCGCCGGCTTCTGGCGGGCGCTCGAGAACCTCTCGGCGACGGTGGCACCCGTGGCCGAGACCCAGGCCAGCCTGTTCGTGGCCCTCGATCGCACCTTCGCCGCCTTCGCCCGCGTCTCCCGGCCCTTCATCCAGGAAACGATCGAAAAAGGCCCGCCGACGCTCGACGCGGTCAACGCCGACCTGCCGGCCGTGCGCCCGTTCTTCCGCGACTCGGCACGCTTCTTCACCGCCCTCAAGCCGGGCGCGAAAGCGCTTGGCGAAACCTCACCGGTCATCGCCGCCGCGCTCCACGCCGGCGTTCCCGCGCTCAACTCCGCGCCGGTGCTGAACAACCAGCTGCAGCCGACGGCCGAAGCGCTGGTCGCCTTCCAGGAATCCGCCGGGGTCTTCAACGGCCTCGACCTGCTGATCGACACCAACAACGTCCTCAAGCCCGCCCTCACCTTCATCGCGCCGGCGCAGACCGACTGCAACTACCTCACGCTCACCTTCCGGCAGCTGGCGAATGCGGGGAGCGCGGGCAACGGGCAGGGCAACTGGCTCAACTTCATCGCCTTCGCCCCGCCGGAAGGACCGAACAGCGAGAGCGGCCAGGCTTCCGCCCCCGCCAACGGTCCCGGCAACAACAACCACCTGCACTACAACCCCTATCCGAACACCGGGGCACCGGGGCAGCCGAACGGCTGCGAAGCCGGTAACGAGAAGTACGAAACCGGCAAGACCGTGATCGGCAACGCGCGCTCGGTCTGGGGCACCACCACCCGCGGGCAGGTCACCAAATGAGCCGCCTCCCCGAGCGCGACACCAGGCCGGGCGCCACCCACCGCCGCTTCAGGTGGCGGCCCAGCAATGCGCTGATCGCGGTCATCTTCATCCTCATCTTCACGATCGGCCCCTACCTCGCCTTCACCAAACACGTGCCCTTCACCAGCTACGGCTACGAACTGAGCGCGACCTTCTCCAACTCGGCCAACATCGCGAAAAACTCGCCGGTGCGGATCGCCGGGGTCGAGGTCGGCAAAGTGATCTCGAGCGAGCGCGAGGGCGACGCGACCAAGGTCACCTTCACCGTCGACGACGCCGGCCGGCCGATCCACGACGACGCCTTCGCCGCCGTCCGCCCCCGCATCTTCCTCGAGGGCAACTTCTTCATCGACCTCGACCCCGGCAGCCCCAGCGCAGCGGAAATGGACAGCGGCGCCACGATCCCGATCAGCCGCACCTCGACCGCGGTCCAGCTCGACGAAGTGCTGACGGCGCTGCAGTCGCCGGTGCGGGCGGACCTGAGCCGCCTGCTCGAGGGCCTCGGCACGGCCTACACCCACGAGCCGACGGCGGCCGAAGACCAGACCCAGCTGCCCGAGGTGAAAGGCAAGACCGGCGCCGAAGCGCTCAACGGCGCCTTCAAGTACGGCGGCGACGCCGGCCGCTACAGCTCCCAGGTGACCAACGCCTTCCTCGGCACCCGCCAGCGGGACCTCTCGCGCCTGGTCGCCGGCGCCGGCCGCGCCTTCGGCGCCTTCGCCAGCCGCGAGGCCGACCTGCAGGGCCTGATCGACAACTTCAACGTCTTCACCGGCGCCCTCGCGGCCCAGCAGGCCAATCTCTCGACCACGATCCAGCTGCTGGCGCCGACCCTGCGCACCGCCCGTGCCTCGCTGGTCAGCCTCAACCGCACCCTGCCGCCGCTGCGCACCTACGCGATCGAGTTCACCCCGGCCGTCGCCGAGCTGCCCGGGCTGATCCGCGCCTCGAAACCGTGGCTCGCCCAGGCGCGGCCGCTGCTCTCGGGCAAAGAGGCCGGTGGGATCGCCAAGCTGCTCGCCGAATCGACCCCGGGCCTCGCCGGCGCCGCGCAGGCGGGCAAGGAAGTGGCCCTGCCCCAGCTCAACCAGCTCAGCCTCTGCACGACCAAGGTCCTGGTCCCGACCGCCAACCAGACGATCAACGACCGCTTCAGCACCGGTGGGCCCAGCTACCGCGAGTTCCTCTACAACCTGGTCAACTTCGCCGGCGCCGCGCAGAACTTCGACGGCAACGGGCCGTTCGTCCGCGCCCAGGTCGGCGGCGGTCCGCTGCTGGTCGGCGAACCCAACCCCCAGGGCAATCTCTCCACCGACAAAATCAACTATGCCCACACGATCGCGCCGCCGCTCGGCAACCAGCCACAGCTCGCCGGCCAGCCGCCCCTCAAGCCGGACGTCCGCTGCTACACCAACCCGGTCCCCGACGTGAACGGCGCGCTCGGCCAGCCCGGCGCCCCGACGCCCTCTGCCGCTGGGGCGAACCCATGAGCGCGCCGACGCCCCCCACCAACCGCTGGCGTCACTTCCGCGCCTGGCTCTCGCGCCAGGCCCGGGGGCACCGCAAGGACACGATCGCGATCATCGTCCTGGCCATCGCCGGGATCGTGATGATGCTCGGGATCTTCACCCAGCAGAAGGCGTCGCTGCCCTCGTGGCTGCCGCTGGTCGGGGAAGAATTCGAGCACATCAGCGCCGAGTTCTCGACCGCGCAGGCGGTCACCCCCGGACAGGGCCAGTCGGTCGACATCGCCGGCATCCAGATCGGCAAGGTCACCTCCGTGGACCTCGAAGACGGCCACGCCGTGGTCGGGATGGACATCGTGCCCGAATACATGAAGCTGATCCATCCGAACGCGACCTTCCTGCTGCGGCCGAAAACCGGCCTCAACGACATGATCGTCGAGGTCGCGCCGGGCAGCGGCAAGGAGTCGATCGACGATGGCGCCCACTTCACGCTCGCCCAGACCGAACCGAACACCAACCTCGACGCCTTCCTCGCCACCCTCGACGGCGACACCCGCCAGTATTTGCAGCTGCTGGTCGCCGGCGGCGCCCAGGGCATCGGCGGTCGCGGCAAGCAGCTCTCCAACGCCCTGCGCCGGTTCCAGCCCTTCGTCCACTACACGGCGAAGCTGAACAAGGCGGTCGCCGCCCGCCACGTCGCCCTCGCCCACGTGATCCACAACTTCGGCCTGCTGACCACCGAACTCGGCCGCCACGACGCCGAGATCAAGCGCTTCGTCACCTCCTCCGACGCCGCCCTCGGCAACTTCGCCAACCAGCAGCAGTCGATCCAGGAGGCGCTGCGGGAATTCCCGGCGGCGCTGCGCGCCGGCAACGCCGGCCTCGCCAGCTCCAAGCGCTTCTCCGACGTCGCCTACCCGGCCCTGACCAAGCTGATCCCGCAGGCGCAGGCCTCCGTCTCCGCCTTCAAGGCGACCGCGCGCCTGTTCGAACAGACGACGGCCCCGATCCGCGACCAGATCCGCCCCTTCACCCGGGAAATCCGGCCGGTCCTGACCCACGCCAACGAAGGCTCCGATCAGCTCAGCAAGACGGTGAGGGGATTCGGGAACTCGGTCGGCGCCTTCAACACCTTCTTCAACGAGCTGGCCTACAAGCCGAAGGGCTCGAAGCAGAGCTTCCTCTTCTACCTGCCCTGGCTGAACCACGATTTCAACGCCGCGTTCAACCTTCAGGACTCCGGTGGCCCGGTCCTGCGCGGCCTGGTGCAGATCAGCTGCACCGGCGCCAGCCTCGGCTATGGGTTCGCCGAGACCAGGCCCTTCCTGAAAACGCTTCTGCCCCTGGTCAACCTGCCGCGGGCGGAAGAAATCCCAGTCGCGTCCAATGCATCCGGACACTGCGAGTACCTCGCCAAATGAGCAAGCGCGCCCCCAGCACCACGCAGCTCCTCGTCATCGCCGGCTTCGCGCTGTCGTGCTTCGGCATCCTGCTCTTCCTCTGGGTCACCTTCGGCGGGCCGACGCCCTTCCGCGCCAAGTCGTACGAAATTAAGGTCCCCTTCAACGAGGCGACCCAGCTGGCCGAACAGTCGGACGTCCGCATCTCCGGGGTCAACGTCGGCAAAGTCCACAACATCGCCCTGGCGCCCAACGGCCGCCAGGCGCTGGCCACGGTCGACATCGACGACAAGTACGGCCCGCTGCCGCAATCGACGCGGGCGATCCTGCGCACCAAGACGCTCCTGGGGGAGACCTACATCGAACTCACGCCGGGTGACGCGAACGGCCCGGTGCTCCACGACGGCGCCACGCTGCCCGAGGCCAACATCGCCGAATCGGTGCAGCTGGACGAGATCTTCCGCACCTTCGACCCGGAAACGCGCGCGGCCTTCCAGAGCTGGATGCAGGAAGCCGCGGTGGCGATCAACGGTCAGGGACAGAGCCTCTCCTACGCGATCGGGGAGTTCGAACCCACCTTCACCGACCTCGACAAGCTCTTCCGCGTCCTCGACACCCAGCGCGTCGCGGTCGGTCAGCTCTTCCGCAACGGCGCCACCACCTTCGAGTCGCTGCGCGGCCGCGAAGGCGAGCTGGCCGACCTGATCCAGAGCTCCAACGCCGTCTTCCAGACGACCGCGCGGCGCGACCGCGACATCGAAGCCCTCTTCCGCGCCTTCCCGACCTTCCAGGACGAGTCGAGGCTGACCCTCGACCGGCTCAAAACGTTCGCCATCAACGCCGATCCGCTGATGCGCCAGCTGGTGCCGGCCGCGGAACAGCTCTCGCCGACCCTGATCGCCTTCGCCAACCTGGCGCCGGAAGCGAAGGGCTTCTTCGAAGGCCTCTCGGTCGTGATCGAACGGGCCCCGACCGGCTTCCCCGCCCTGCGCAAGCTCTTCCGCGACCAGTTCCCGCCGCTGCTGCGGGCCATTGATCCCTTCCTGCGCAACCTCAACCCCATCCTCACGGGCCTCAATCTCTACCGGCAGGAGTTCACCTCCTTCTTCGGCAACCTCGCGGCGACCTTCGCCGGCCAGCTCCCGGTCGAAAACGCGCGTGGGGAAAAGCTCAACTACCTGCGCACGATGGGCCCGATAACCCCGGAATCACTCTCCACCTATCCGAACCGCCTGGCGACCAATCGCAGCAGTGCCTACAGCCCGCCGAAGTGGGCCGAAGGGGTGCTCGCGGGCCTTCCGTCGTTCAACAGCGGCCAGTGCGCATCGGGGGCGGCGGCGACCATCGATCCCGACACTCCTAACAACGCCGGCTTCAAGGAACACACCAAAAAAGGCGAGACCAAAGAAGCCGAAGAACTCCTGCAGCGGATCAAGCAATACGCGTTCGGCGGCCAATCCGGGACCGCCGGCGCCCCGGCCCCCGGCTGCACCCAGCAGGCCCCGCTCGATCCGATCTACGGCAGCGGTCCCGCCACGCAGTACCAGCACACGTTCGAACAGAGCGGCAAATAGGAAGGCTCGCGGGCGAGGGGCAGTGGGTCAGTTGTTAGGAGTCAAAGCGAAGTAGGTCATCGCTCTCTCGTGGACAATCCCCAACACCGGGCAATTTGCGTCGACATTCTCTCCGTACGAGGGAAGAGACCAAGACCCCCAATCCTTATTGGATCGATAGGTCCGTTCGCAGAAGACAGACGAAACCCATGCCCAGATACGCAATCGTGGTGGTAGTTGAAGCGCCCCAGTCCGAAGCGGCCTGGGAGAAGGTCAAGCAGCAACTGCTCGAAGGTGCAATGCGAGACTCTGTCTCCTACGTTGGCGCCCCATGGATCGTCCCGCGCGACCGGCGCAGGCCTGTGGAATACGAGACCGACAGTATTCGGCTGCGCCTAGACGGCAAGTTCGTAAGCCTCGATCCAGCCGGCTAGCGATATCGCCCAGCCATGCGGATCACGCCATCAATCGTCCCGCCCCTCCAAGACGTTCACAACCCGAGCGACGACCCCCTCAAGGTCTTTGCGAATCTCGAAGTCCCAGATCCTTAGCACTTCCCAACCGCTGTCACGAAGCTCTCTATTAACGCGGCGGTCTCGTGCAACGTTCTGCTCGATCTTTCGGTCCCAATATTCACCAGAGCGGCCCGGCTTATGTCGAGAGGGATGCCCATGCCAAAAGGCGCCGTCCACGAAGACAGCGACTCGGCGAGCTGGCCAAGCAATATCCGGACGTCCCGATGCCCGCTTGTAGTTGCAGCGCCACCCTCTAAGGCCGCAACCATAGAGCGCCTTGCGCAGCTCCACCTCGGGCCCGGTATTCCGACTCTTCACCGCAGCCATGATCCGTTTGCGCTGCTCTGGCGTTCGGGTGTCCGTCACCGATCTAAAGCGGAGTCCGCATCGCGGCGGTACCGCGTAAGGTCTTCAGCGCTCACTTCGTCCTCGGGCACGAGCCTGTAGTGCTTCTCCGAACGGATCGCAACACCGTCGTCGGTTTCTTCGAAATCGAACAAGGCGATTCGATTGTCGCCTATGAACTGCGCAGCAACCGGCCGACATATCAACTCCGAGAACTTATCGGCGCACAATGCGAAGTCCTGCTCAATTTGGACAATGCTAACTTGGTCGCTCCCGCCCTTTGCCTGTACAGGGAAGACATATTGGGCACCGCTTCGCCCGAGACCGATGTAGACCTCATCCGTCTCAACTTGACCGAGACCGGGTGCCGTCGTTCGGAGATGGTTCTGGAGGGAGTAACAAGTAATGCCAGAAAAGATGTCAATCAGGCGGTTGTAACGCAGCATTGCCAATAGAGCTTGCTCGTCGCTGAGCGCCCACTTTGCGATCACACCAGGCGTAGAGTCCGGCAACTTCGTCTCAACCATTGGATCGGTCGGCACGATCAGCGCCTGCTTAACGGCGACGAACTTGTACTTCGAGCGCCCTGCGGCCCGGATGATCCACACAAGTCCCTCCGGGGCCTTCTCGCGGACCAACTCAGGGAGCGTAACCCGGTAGCGAAAGCTGTAGACGACATCGCCGAGATTCTTCGGCGGCTCAATGCCGAGCTTCTCGGCGTGGCGAACAAAATCCTCTCGGTCGAACTCCACCTCCTCGGCCCCCTCCTGAAAGTTCTCCAGAAAGATGCTCTCGATGATCTGTGCGTAGCGCGTCGGTCCAGCCGCCATTGTTATGCCGCGATCCTCTCCAGTCGTGGGGTGCGCGTCCGGGGTGCTGGAATCTGCCCCGACTCTACCCCGTACCTTGCGGCCGCCTCGCTCATAGTCAGACTAAGAAGCTGCGAATCTCCTAGCGACTGCTTAAGTCGCGGCTTTTGAGGTCGGATCCCCAACGCTTCCGTTAGAGATTCGCCAACCGCTCTCCCGAGCAGGGGAGCAACTGCGTTGCCTATCTGACGAAATCCATGCCACTTAGTTGCATGAAGCTGGAACCAATCGGGCATTGAGTGCAACCGAGCAGCCTCTCGAACAGAAATTACTCTGGGTCGTTTGGGATGGATGGGCCGAGGGGACGTAAAGGCACCTCGCTCGCTTCCGGTCCCCGCACGGAGCGTGTTGCAAAGGCCTCTTGGATGTAGTCGGTAGAAACGGCTTATCGGCTCGGTCTCGCCGGGGGCGGTATTGGCGAAGCGTTGGATAGAAACGGCGGTGTGGATCGTCCGTGCAGAGCTCGTAAGCAATGCGGGGTCCCAGCGCCGCGGATGTGCTCGATCTGCAGGATCGGTACCTCGGAGCCTCAACGCATACTGAGATGCCTTGCATTCGATTCGCTCCATCGCCGCATCCGATAGCAGGGTTCGATCTGAGCCTCGGAGAGCTGCGTATCGATCTAGGTCGGGAATATCGCCAATGGCCTGCCAGACAGTTGGGCCAACTGAAAGTCCCTCACGCATTCGCGGCACTCGAGCGCCTGGAGTCTTCGGCACGGGATTGCAAGATGGTTGTGGATGTTGTGCCACCGATTGATCTTCGCGACTACCGATCACGATAAGCCGTCGCCTGAGCTGCGGGACACCGAAGTCAGCGGTGCTCAGGACCTTCGACGCCGTTGTGTAGCCGACCGCTTCAAATTCTTGGATGAAGCGATCAAGAATGGCGGAATGGCCCCCAGCAGCCATTCCGGGGACGTTCTCCATCACGAAATACCGTGGGCGCAGCGCGAAAACAAGGCGGAAAAAATCGAAAACGAGGCGATTCCGAGTGTCGTCGATCAATCGCTTCCCGATGGTTGAAAACCCCTGACATGGAGGCCCCCCCACTATCGCATCAATCTCCCCGTCCCAATCAAGGAGCCCGTGCCGCACCGCACCGCGCTTGGCGGCCTCCTGCAAATGCTCTGGCTCAAGATGCGAGGCATCGGCGCAAAGAACCTCAGTGCGAGGGAAGTTGAACTCGTGCACGGCGCAATGCACCGGGTCGTACTCAACTGAGGCCAGAACGTCGAAGCCAGCTTGCTCAAGCCCCAACGACAGCCCGCCTGCGCCCGCAAAGAGATCTATCGCGACGGGCCTGCGGCGGCTCGCCTTCCGCGACCCATTCCTAATCACGCGCCGGAAGATTAGGCACAGAATCGGACGAACGAAAGAGAAGGCCGCTCCCGGGAGCCTTCTGAATTCTGCCAAGGCGACCAATCTGTCACCCATAAGACCATATCGGGGGCAGGATTAGAACCTGCGACCTCGGGTTATGAGAAGGGCGGCCTCTCGGCCGCCCTTCTCAATCCCTCGCCTGTCCCTGAGGAGAGGCGAACTAACGGCGTACCGCTACTTGCCGGTGCAGGTGCGGATGACTTCCGCCGAGGCGCGAGTGCCATCGGCGAAGATCGCGGTGCCGTGGGCCTGCAGCTTGCCGTCGGGGCATTTGGCGCTGAGCACGCCCTTCTTGTTGATCGTCAGGTTGAAGTCCGTCACGGAGCCGCTGCCGCCGGCGATCTTGGGGATCGAGGCGACCGATTTGAGCCCGTAGCGGCCGTTGTGGATTTTCTTGACTTTCACCGTGGTGACGATCGCGGCCGGGGTCGGCACGGTCAGGTAGGCGTGGATGTAGACGGTGGTGACGCCGCCCTTGAAGCCGCCGTTGAAGGCGATGATTTTCGACGTGGCTGGGATTTCCGCCTGTTCGGGGAACTTGATCCCGGCCGTCGCCTGCCCGCTGCCGATGATCGCGGACTTGCAGATCGCTTCGGCGTGCTTGGTGTCCTGCGACTGCAGTTTGGCGGCCGTGCAGGTTGGCAGGCCTTTCACGTTGATCGTGCCGTTCTTGTCCGATTCGAATACGAATTCTTTCAACGCCGGCGCGTGTTCGCCGTCCTTGGTGCGGATCTTGCCCGAGACGTTGAGCGTGATCGGGGTGAATTTAGTCTTCGACAGCACCTTCGGGGTGAAGCCGCCGTTGAAGGTGAGTTCGAGGTTGCCAGCGACGACCTTGACCGGCTTCTCCGCGATGGCGACGCTCGCCACCATGAGCGCGACCAGAGCCGCGATCGCGGTAGTTATCAACAGGTACTTGCGCATATCCCTATTTCTCTCCTTTGCGGCTCGCCCGTCCGGAGCATCAGCCGTCGAATGCTTGCGTTGGAACTATCTCTCCAGCGCCTCAAACTACCACCCTGGGTCTTTAGATAAACCCTGGAATGGGGCAACGGAGCGGCTTTCCCGGCGCGCCCGTCAGGCGTCGAGCATCGACCGCCGCGCCCGCTCGCGCTCGGCGGCCGCGCCGTCGGCGCCGAGAAAGGGCAGGGTGATCCAGAACATCAGGTCGGGGAGGCGGCTGGGGAGGCGGGCGGCGGCGCCATGGAGGATCTCGCTGTAGAGCAGCTCGTTCACTCCGCCCGCCAGCGAGAGCGAGGTGATGCCCGGCAGCTCGACCGCCGTCTCCGAGCGCCCCGACTCGAGGAAGCCCGTGAACTGGCGCAGGGCGGCGTCGCGCCGGGCCAGGGCCTTCGGCCCGGCCGCCAGCACCTCGACGATCGCGAAGCGGGCCTCGTCGGGGTGCTCGCCGAGGTGCTCGAGCAGGGCCTTCAGGCCGGCGGCGACCCGCTCGGCCCAGGGTGCGCCCTGGTCGCTGTCGAAGCCGGCGGCGGTGTCGCCGAGGAGGTTGCCGAGGAGGACGTCATAGGCGGCGAGGAAGCAGTCCTCCTTGCTCTCGAAGAGTTCGTAGAAGGTCTTGCGGGAGACGCCGGCGACGCCGATCACGTCGACGATGCGGGTCTCCGGATAGCCGCGCTCGGAGACGACCTCGATCATCGCCTGGTGGATGCGGTTGCGCTGGGAAGCGGTCACCGCCTCCCGCGACAGGCCGTGCCTTCCCCTCGGCAGCCGCTCGCTCAGCTTCGCCGCACGTCTACTGGAAGCCACCCCCCGACTGTAAAGCAGCGGTGCTCGTCTGCCTAGAACCCGGCGCCGCTCAGGACTCGGTCCAGATGACCTGATCGCGGCTCGGCCCGACCCCGACCAGGCGCACCGGGACCCCGACGAACTCGGAGATGAAGCCGAGGTACTCGCGCGCCGCCTGGGGGAGGTCGGCCGCTGTCCGACAGCCCTCGATGTCCTCGTCGAAGCCGGGCAGCTCCTCGTACTCGGGTGTGGCCGAGTGCAGGATCGACTGGTGGTAGGGGAAGCTGTCGAGGACGGCGCCTTCCTTGGAGCGATAGCGGACCGCCACCCGCAGCGGCCCGATCCCGCTCAGCACGTCGAGCTTGGTGATCGCCAGCGAGTCCATGCGGTTGAGCCGGACCGCGTAGCGCAGCGCCACCAGGTCCATCCAGCCACAGCGGCGCCGTCGCCCGGTGGTGGTGCCGAACTCGCGCCCGCGCTCGACCATCCGCTCGCCGATCTCGTCTTCGAGCTCGGTCGGGAAGGGCCCGGCGCCGACCCGGGTCGCGTAAGCCTTGGCGATCCCCCAGACCTCGGTGATGTCGGTCGGGCCGACGCCGGCCCCTACGGTGGCCGCGCCGGCGATCGGGTTGGAGGAGGTGACGAAGGGATAGGTGCCGTGGTCGAGGTCGAGCAGGGTCGCCTGGGCGCCCTCGAAGATCACCGTCTCGCCGCCGTCGAGCGCGTCCCAGCAGAGCTTCGCGGTGTCGGCGATGTGGGGTTCGAGCCGGTGGCCGAAGTTGACGTGTTCTTCGACCATCGCGTGCAGGTCGAGGCGGGGGTCCGGCACGGTGCTGTCGGCGCTGGCCTTCTCGGTCTCCTCGCCGGCCTCCTTGCGCTGCTTGCGCCGCTGCACCGAGAGTTCCCGCAGCGCCTGCTGCTTGGGGCCCAGCGCCGCCCGGATCTTGGTCCGCAGGATCTTCTCGTCGAGCAGGTCCTGGACGCGGATCCCGAGCCGCAGCGCCTTGTCGGCGTAGCAGGGGCCGATGCCGCGGCGGGTGGTCCCGATCGAGAGCTTGCCCAGCTTCGTCTCCCCCGCTGTGTCGAGCAGCACGTGGTAGGGCATGATCAGGTGGGCGTTGGCGGAGATGCGGAGGTTGCCGACGTCGATTCCCTGCCGTTTGAGCCCGTCGATCTCCCCCAGCAGCACCGCCGGGTCGAGGACGACGCCGTTGCCGATGACGCAGGTCTTCTCGGAGTAGAGGATCCCCGACGGGATCAGGTGGAACTTGAACTCCTCGCCGTCGCGGACGATCGTGTGGCCGGCGTTGTTGCCGCCCTGGAAGCGCACGATCGTGGTTGCCCGCTCGGCGAGCAGATCGGTGATCTTCCCCTTCCCCTCGTCGCCCCACTGGGCGCCGACTATGACCACGCCAGGCATGAGCGCTGGATTGTGACGGGGATGGGGGCGTCGTGCGGCGCGCAAGCCGCGTGGCCCTCGGCGCAGAGAAATTTCTCCCTGCGCGCCACAGCTGAATCCCGTCGGGGAAGGATCGAGCCATGGAACTGGTCGACCAACACCGTAGCGCGAAACGCGCTACGGTAATCGGCATGGGAGATGCCCCACCACCTGTTTCCTTGCGCTTGGGTCGTGCCGGTCAGAAGGCGCTGGAGGACCTGGCACAGCTCCGCGGCGTGAGCAAAGCCGAAGCCGCGCGGCAGGCGATCGAAGAGGCCGCGGAGCGGGAGCGGAAGCGGAGCGGTCTGGCCGCAGAGGCTCGCCGGCTAGCAGCCGACCCGGCTTACGTAGCTGAAGCCCGGGAGATCGTTGAGTGGATGGAAGAGGTCAATGATGATTCGTGGTGACGTCCATAAGGTCAATCTTCGACGTGGCGGCGGGAGGGTTCAGCACGGCAGTCGATACGCGGTGGTCGTCCAGGCGAATGACCTGTTGGCTCTATCGACTGTGGTCATATGTCCGACCTCTCAATCCGCGCAGGGCGCTTCCTTCCACCCCGAGGTGGAACTCGATGGCGAGAAGACGAAGGTGCTCTGCGAGATGGTCCGTCCGTTTGACATCCGCAAGCTCGGGGACCGCATCGGTCACCTGAGCCTCGAAGACATGTCCGCGGTCGACGAGGGCCTCGAACTGCTGCTCGAACTGAACTGAGTTCCAGAGGGAGGTTCTACTCGCCGACAGCCCGCGCCTGGACCCGGTGGTCCGGGCCGAAGAGGGGAAGCGGCTCGCCGCAGATCTCGACCAGGCGCGAGACGGTGCGGGACCCGATCTGCTGCTCGAGCTCGTGCGGGTCGAGATTGGTCGTGACCAGCATCGAGCGCTGCGTCTCGTAGCGCTCGTTGACGAGCGCGTAGAGCTGCTCCAGCACCCAGTCGGAGCGCTTCTCGGCGCCGAGGTCGTCGACGTGGAGCAGGTCGACCGAGGTCAGGCGCCCGAAGAAGGAGAGGTAGGAGTCGCCGCCGGGCTCGGCGTCGTAGGTCTGGCGGATCCGCGCCAGCAGCTTCGGCAGCGAGTAGATCGCGACCGAGCGGCTGTCCTCCAGCGCCATCTTGGAGACCAGCATCGCCAGCGTCGTCTTGCCGGTGCCGGTGTCGCCCATCAACCAGAGGCCGCGGCCCGCCTCGAGGTTGGCCTCCATGTTCTCGACCCAGGTGCGCACGACCCGCACCACCATCGGCTCGATTTCGGTGCTGACCGGCGGCCGGTCGAAGGAGACGCCCTGGAACTTGCGCGGGATCACCGAGGCGACGCCGCGGTTGCGGCCGCGGCGCAGGCGCGCCTGCCGGCACTCGCATTCGCGCACCTCGTCGTCGTCGCCGAGGATCCAGCCGGAGCCGTCGCAGACGCCCAGCGAGCAGGCCTGTTCGCGGAACGGTTCGCTGCGGGCGATCGCCGGCATCAGAAGTCAGGCCCCACGGCGCTGGCGTCTTCGAGCGGCGGCCCTTCGCCGACCGGCTGCTCGATCGGCGCTTCCTGGCCGGAGAAGTCGGCGAATTTGGGGAAGCGGTCGAGGAAGACCAGCTTCCTGGTCCCGATCGGGCCGTTCCTGTGCTTGGCGATGATCAGGTCGGCGAGCCCGTCCGGCTCGTCGTCGGGGTCGCGGTAGTAGTCCTCGCGGAAGAGGAAGGCGACGACGTCGGCGTCCTGCTCGATCTGGCCCGACTCCCTCAGGTCCGAGAGCTGCGGCTTCGGCGGCGTCCGCTGCTCGGGCGCGCGCGAGAGCTGCGAGATCGCCACCACCGGCACCTCCAGCTCACGGGCGAGGATCTTCAGCCCGCGGCTGATCTGGCCGACCTGCTCGACCCGGTTGGCGCGGTGGTCGTCGGAGCGCATCAGCTGCATGTAGTCGAGGATGATCAGGCCGAGGCCGCCGCGGTCCTGTTCCTGGGCGTGCAGGCGCCGCGCCTTCGCCCGCAGGTCGAGGATGCCGAGGTCGGAGGAGTCGTCGAACCACAGCGGCGCCTCCTCGAGTTCGTTGCAGGCGCGCACCACCTTCGGCCAGTCGCGCTGGGAGACCTGGCCCTTGCGCAGCTTGTCGCCGGAGATCCGCGCCCGGCAGGCGATGAACCTCTGCGCCAGCTCGACCTCCGACATCTCCAGCGAGAAGAAGGCGACCGGCATGTTCTTCTTCACCGCGACGTTTTCGGCGATGTTGGCTACCAGGGCCGACTTTCCCATGGCCGGCCGCGCGGCGACGATGATCAGGTTGCCGGGCTGGAAGCCGCCGGTGATCGCGTCGATGTCGCGGAAGCCGGCCGGGGTGCCGGTCATCTCGATCTCCCCGGTGGAGAGCTTCTCGAGCCGGTCGACCTCGTCGTGGAGGATCTCCGAGAGCAGGCGGAAGTCGCTCGCCTGCTCTTTGTGGGCGACGTCGAAGAGCAGCTTCTCGGCCCGCTCGGAGAGCTCGCGCGGTTCGCCGGCGCGGTCGTTGACCCAGCCTTGAATCTCCTGCCCGGCGCCGAGCAGCCGCCGCAGCAGCGAGTTCTGCTGGACGATCTCGGCATAGTGCTTGGCGTTGCCGGCCGCCGGCACCTTGGCCGCCAGCTCGGAGACGTAGTGCTTGCCGCCGGCCTGGTCGATCATGTTGCGCTGCGTCAGCGCCTCGCTCACGCTCAACTCGTCGACCGGCTTCGACTGGGCGTAGAGGTCGTGGACGCACTCGAAGATCGCCCGGTGACGGTCGAGGTAGAAGTCCGCAGCGTTCAGCTTCACCTCGTCGATCACCCGCGTCAGCGCCGGCTCGGCGACCAGCATCGCCCCCAGGACCGATTCCTCCGCCTCGATGTTCTGCGGGGGGACGTGGGTGGTTGAGGGCTGCGGCATCGGCGTCTAGTAAAGGCCCCCGGTCGGCGGATGCGCCTGGGTCCCCTGGCTCAAGCAAACCAGACAGCAGGCACCGGCACGGCGCTTGTGCCGCTAGTACGGAGAAAAGAAATTGGCCTCGCTCAGACGATCGCCGCGGCGCCGGCGGAGGGGTGGTCCGGCGGCGGGATCAGGCCCTCTTCCTCCTGCCTGCGCTCGCCCTGGCGCAGCATGCGCAGGGTGAGGATGGCGAGGCTGAGGATCGCGGTGGCGCCGAGGCTGAGCTGGACGCTGAGCAGGCCTTCGCGAGTCCAGTAGACGTCGCGGAGGTCGAGCAGGAGGGCGGCCTCGTCGAAGGTGAGGCCCATTCCTATGCCCATCGGGATCGCCAGATGGTCCTCGAGGTCGTCGCTCTCGGTCAGCAGGGCGGCGGTCCCGGAGGCGAAGGCGATCAGGATCCCCGGGACGAAGTGGTGGATGTGGCGGCCGCCGACGCTGACGTTGCGGAACGGGCCCCAGTTGTCGCGGACCCCCCAGGTCGAGATCCGCACCAGCGCGAAGGAGCCGAGGAAGCCGGCGAGGAGGTTGAAGAGGACCGTTTCGCTGCGAGGGGCTTCGGTGTAGCCGCGCACGGCGACGCCGACGGTGTCGGCCGCCGCGGCGGGGGCGGCTTCGATCAGCCCTTCGCTGTTGCGGCGCTCGTGCGCGCGCCGGCGCAGCATGCGGCTGAACTGGTCGGCGACCACCGCTCCGGCGCCGCCGATCGCGACCACGGCCAGCGCAACCGTCTCCCGCTCCGCCTGCGCCCAGCCGAACCTGGTCCGCGCCCGCGCCCGCCGGCCGATCCTCTTAGGCAATCGCGCCCCCACCCCCTCAGCCTACCCCGGCGCTGGTGGGCGGTCCGTGGGGAGATGCCGAGAACGTAAACCTCGCCCGCAGGCATCTCCCCACGGACCGTTCGCCTGGCTAACGAGGCGTTACTTCTCCTCGGAGATGATCGTCTTCACCGCGGCGACGGTGCCGTCGGCGAGCTCGATCTCGACCATGAAGGTGCCGATTTCGCGCAGCGGCTGCTCGAGCCGGACCTGGCGTTTGTCCATGCGCAGATCGCGCGCCTCGCGCAGGGCGTCGACGATCTCCTTGGCGCCGACCGAGCCGAACAGCTTGCCGTCCTCGCCCGCCCGTTGGTGGATCGTCAGCACCGTCTTGCCGAGCAGCCCGGCGGCCTCGGCTTCGCGTTCGGCGCGCGCTTTCTCGGCTTTTTCCGCGGCCTCGCGGCGGCGCTGGGCTTCCTCCAGCGCTCCCGGCGTCGCCGGCTGGGCCAGCTGGCGCGGGATCAGGTAGTTGCGCAGATAGCCGGGGGAGACGTCGATCGCCTGACCGCGCTCGCCCAGCGAGTCGACGTCCTGGAGCAGGATGGCCTGCGCCATCAGCGCTCTCCGACGTAGGGAAGCAGGCCGATTTCGCGCGCCCGCTTCACCGCCACCGAGAGCTGGGCCTGGTGACGGCGGGAAAGTCCGGTGACGCGCCGGCCGCGCGTCTTCCCCTTGTCGGAGAGGAAGCGCCGCAGCAGGTTGAGGTCCTTGTAGTCGACGGTATCGGCGTTGACGCGCGTGTACTTGCGCGGCCGCGCGCGCTCGGCGCCACGGCGCCCGCGCTTGTTGTCCGAAGAACTCTCTCGTGCTCTAGCCATTGGGCGCGTGATGCTACAGACCCGCACCCAATGGCCGTATCCCGGCTAGAACGGGATGTCGTCTTCCGAGTTGCCGCCCCCACCACCGCCGGCGGGCGCGCCTTCGAAGTCGGAGGTGTCGGCCGGGACGTCGCTGCTGGGGCTGAAGCCGCCACCGCCACCATTGCCGCCGCCCTGCTGGCCGCCGCCACCGTCGCGGGAGCCGAGGAATTGGACGGTGTTGGCGACGATCTGGACCGCCTGCCGTTTGCCGCTGCCGTCTTTGGCCTCCCACTCGCGCCAGTCGAGGCGCCCTTCGACCGCCACCGGACGGCCCTTGGAGAGGTAGTTGGCGCAGTTCTCGCCCTGCGCCCCCCAGACGGTCACGTTGAAGTAGTTGGCCTTGTCGACCCATTCGCCGGTCTGCCCGTCTTTGCGACGGCTGTTGACGGCGACGCGCAGCTCGCAGACCGCCGTCCCACCACTGGTGTGCCGCAGTTCCGGATCCTGGGTCAGGTTCCCGGTGATGACGACCACGTTCACGTTCGAAGCTGCCAAGTCACTCACTCCTCTGAATTCGCTTGTTGAATTTCAGTCTAAGAGCGCGAGCGGCGGGGCCCCTCCCCGGGAGGGAGGGCATTTCTCGCAAAGAGCGGCGGCGAAGTGGCGCTACTCGTCGGAGTGGTCGGGAGCGTCGCCGCGGTCCTCGCGGGCTCCCGTGGCGCTGCGCTCGCGCGGCCCGGGGGCGGCGTTGACCGCCGGCGGCACGATCACCGGGGCGTCGGCATCGACTTTGAAGATGCGAAAGCGAAGCACGCCGTCGGCGACCTTGAGGTTGTGGTCGAGGGAGTCGAGCAGCTCGCTCGACGCCTCGAAGCGGAACCAGCGGTAGTCCGCCTCGGTCCGCTTGTTGATCTCGAAGGCCATCTTGCGCAGGCCCCAGCTGTTCTCGTGCTTGAGCGCGCCGGAGGCCTCGATCTGGCCACGGGCCTCCTGCGCCAGCCCGTCTCGCGCGGGGGCGTCGAGTTGGGGGTCCAGCATCAGGACCAGCTCGTATTCGCGTGGGGCTGCCAAAACGGCGAGGGACTATAGCGGTGGGAATCGCACGGGTCAGTGCGGGGCGAACTCGACCGATCCGTCTTCCGGCGGGGGAGGGGGTGCGGGCGGAGGTGCCGGCACAGGTGCCGGGGGCGGAGCCAGCGCCGGCGCGGCACTCGGGGGAGGTGGCGCCGGGACCACCGGAGGACGAGCCGCCGCCGGCCGGCGCGCCTCCCCCGGATCGGAGCGCGGCACCGGCCCCTCGGCCACCCTCGCCGGCCCCACCCGCTCCCGGCGGGCCCCTCCATCCCGAACTGCATCAACTTTCCGGGCTGGCGGACCGGTTTCTTGATGCAGTTCGGGTGGGGTGGGTGGGGTCTGGGCGGGTCGGGTGGGCTGGGGGAGGCCGACGTCGGAGGCCAGGGGTGGCGCCGGTGGCGGGCGCAGCAGGCTCGGCAGCAGCTGCAGGGCGACCAGGCCGGCCGCGACCAGGGCCGCCCCTTTGCCCAGCGCCCGCCAGCGAACCCGGATCCCGCTCATCCCCGGACAAGGCCCCCGCCCACCAGGGCTCTCCCCCGGACCGGCCGCCGGCCTCAGGGGGCGGCGGGCGCTCGCCCGGCCTTCAGGCGACGGGGTCGCCCGGCCTCAGGCGACCTGCGCCCGCAGCTCCTCGATGTCGCGGATCTGGTCGTCGACCCAGTCGCCCGGGTTCTTCGCGTAGATGATCTCCTTCAGGTGCTTGGCCCGCAGCCGCCGCTCCTCCGGGTCCATGGTCAGCGCCCGGTAGATCGCCTCGGCCTGCTCCTGGATGTCGAAGGGGTTGACCGAGATGGCGCAGTCGGAGAGCTCCTGGTGGGAGCCGGTGTTCTCGGAGAGCATCAGCACGCCGTCGCGGGTGTTGACCGCCGGCGCCTCCTTGGCGACCAGGTTCATGCCGTCGAAGAGCGAGTTGACCATCAGCAGGTCGAAGTGCTTGTAGCGAGCGACGGCGTCGTGGAAGTTCTCGTAGATCTTGAGGTCGATCGGCATCCAGTCGGTGGTCCCGTGGCGGTGGTTGACGACCGCGACCAGGGCCTCGATCCGCTCCAAGTACTCGGCGTACTCGGGCACGTCCTGGCGCGAGGGCTGCAGGTGGGCGATGAAGGTCACCTCTTCGCGGAACTCCGGGTGCTGGGTGAGGAAGACGTCGAAGGCGGTGAAGCCGCGCAGCACGTTCTTGGAGAGGTCGGCGCGATCGACGCGGATGATCAGGTGCTTGCGGCGGCGCTCCAGCACCTCGCGCTCGGCCTCGGCCACCTCGGGCGACTCGGCCGCCCGCCGCAGGCGCTCGGCGTCGATCGAGAGCGGGTAGGCCCGGGCCAGGGTGCGGCCGCGGGCGTGGTGGACTTCGCCGTTGACGTAGTCGACGTCGGCCTCCAGCAGTTCGTCGCAGCAGCGCAGGAAGTTGATGCAGTAGGCGTGGGTGTGGAAGCCGATGATGTCGTTGGCAAGCATCCCCTGGAAGATCGCCTCGCGGATGCGGCCGGGGAGGATGCGCCAGCTGTCGGGCTGGGACCAGGGGATGTGGACGAAGTGGTGGAGGAAGACGTCCGGGCGCTGCTCGCGGATCATCCCGGGGGCGGTGTAGAGGTGGTAGTCGTGGAGCATCACCAGCGGCCGCTCGCGCCCCTCGATCTGACCGACCACCGCCTCGGCGATGTCGCGGTTGACGGCCTGGTAGCCGAAATCCCAGGCGTCGAGCTCCTCCTGGCGGATGTCCGGCGCGTTGGAGAGGTCCCAGAGGTAGTGCTGGATGAACCAGAGGATCGGGTTGGCGATCACGTTGTAGAAGCGGTCGTAGGCTTCGGCGTCGCTGCCGACCAGCAGCACCCGGTAGTCGATGCCGTCGATCGAGAGCTCGACCGGTCCGCCCTCTTCCCGCGAGACGGCGACGTCCTCGTCGGTCATCGCCGAGGCGATCCAGAGGGCGTCGCGGTGCGAGACCAGGCCCGAGAGCGCGGTGACCAGGCCGCCGCCGCCGCGCCGCAGGGTGCGCTCGCCGGCCTCGTCGCGTTCGAACTGGAGCGGTCCCCGGTTCGAGACGATGATCAGCGGCGCCGAATCCACGCCGGAGAGGTTACGGACCCGGAGCGATCAGGTGTCGAGGTCGGTCAGCAGACCGAGCCAATCGCGCAGCAGTCGCGGCGAGAGGAACTCGCGCCGGGCGTGCTCCTTGCCGGCCCGGCCGAGGCGCTTGCCCAGCTCCGGGTCGGCGAGGATCTCGAGGCTGCGCTGGGCGCACTCGGAGGGCGAGTCGACCAGGAAGCCGGTCTCGCCGTTCTCGATCTGCAGCGGGATGCCGCCGACGTTGCCGCCGATCGTCGGCCGCCCCTTCCACAGCGCCTCGGTCACGGTCAGGCCGAAGCCCTCGCGGATCGACTTCTGCAGGCAGACGTCCGACTGCGACTGGAAGGCGTTGACCTCGATCGCGCCGACGTTGTTGAGGTTGCTGAGGATCTTGATGTCGGGATCGTTGTCGGCGTATTCGTACGTTTTCTGGAAGTACTCGCGGCCCTCGGGGTCGTCGCTGGCCATCGAGCCGACCATCGCCAGCTGCGCCTCCGGCACCCGCTCGGTCACCTCGCGGTAGGCGTCGATGACGCCGATCGGGTCCTTCCACGGGTCGAAGCGCGAGACCTGGGTCAGCAGCGGCCGGTCGGGGTCGATCCCGAACTGCTTGCAGACGAAGGCGGCGTCCTCGGGCGAGAAGGCCATGTTCTTCGGCGAGAGCGGGTCGATCGCCGGCGGGATG